>Ga0209309_10001763_pt1 | contig 20852 bp, 19 predicted proteins | sample COGITO_mtgs_1204_2_FD_184807 | JGI IMG/M metagenome (GOLD analysis project Ga0209309, IMG submission 184807) | Pelagic marine microbial communities from North Sea - COGITO_mtgs_120412 (SPAdes) (version 2) | ecosystem: Environmental > Aquatic > Marine > Epipelagic ... | reverse complement strand
TAATTACGTAGTTGTATTTGGCATCTTAAAGTTAAACGGGCACAATATGCAAAAATTTTGACTAAAAAAATATAATAAAATGCTTAATTTACCTATTCAACCTCGTTATATATTACCGCCTATTATTCTACTGCTTTTTAGTACCATTTTTGCTGCATTTGATTTAAATAATTTACTTGAATTTAACCGAAGCCTAATTGATGAAGGTGAACTATGGCGAATCTTTTCAAGCCAATTTGTTCATGCTAATTGGGCTCATTTGGGATTAAATGCCAGTGGTGTTTTACTAATATGGTTACTACATGGCGAATACACATCCCCTACTCGCTACGCTTTTAATACAAGTGCGCTAGCACTGTGGTGTGGGCTCGGCGTGTATTGGTTTTGCCCAAGCATACATATTTATACCGGATTAAGTGCCCTACTACATGGTGTAATTATTTGGGGTGCAGTTAAAGATATAACTGTAGGGCTCAAATCGGGTTATTTATTATTCATAGGCGTATGGATTAAAATAGGGTTTGAACAATTTAGCGGCCCTAATGCTGATATAGGAAAGCTTATTAACTCCACTGTAGCTATTGATGCACATTTAATTGGTGTTATTGGCGGGACTCTGCTTGCCATACCATTGGCTATAGAGCTCTTTAAAAAGCAAAAATAAAGTTAGATTTTGTTCAATCCAATAAAAATGCCGCATTAGTTAACTAAACTAATGCGGCATTTTTGTTTTTATACTTTAAGAGTTAAAGATTAAAGTGTTTCTTTAAATAACTTATGAATACGGCGGTATTCGTCTAACCAGCTTGAAGGCTGTACAAAACCATGTGGTTCAACAGGAAATATAGCTGTTTCAAAGTTTTGTTTTTCAAGCTCTATTAAGCGCTGCACTAAACGCACTGAATCTTGAAAAAACACGTTATCGTCAACCATTGGTGAGTTAATTAATAAACGCTTGTTTAAACCCTCAGCATAATAAATTGGCGAGCTGCGCTCATACGCAATCGGGTCAACATCAGGATGGTTTAATATATTAGCCGTGTAACCTGTGTTGTAATGTGCCCAATCGGTAACAGGGCGTAGTGCCGCACCTGATTGAAATAACTCAGGCGCAGTAAACAATGCCATAAAGGTCATAAAGCCGCCATAAGAGCCACCATAAGTACCGACTGCTTTGGTATCAACGTTGGCATTTTGCGCCATCCATTTAACGCCATCGGCTAAATCTAGTGTTTCAGGTGTGCCCATTTGACGATAAATCGCAGTACGCCAATCACGCCCGTAACCTTTAGATGCGCGGTAATCCATATCCATTACTATATAACCTTCATCAGCGAGCAATGAATGAAACATAAATTCACGAAAATAAACCGAAAACCCCATATGTGAGTTTTGCAAGTAACCTGCGCCGTGGTTAAAAATAACCGCTTTGCGATTTTTACCTACTTCACCTTCAACGTAATCAGCTGGGTAGTATACTTTTGCATATATTGGTTGATCAGTATGGCTCGATGGCACAGCAACAATTTTAGGGGCTGTTAGCTTTTTAGCTAAAAACTCATCCGACACAGTATGCGTTAAGCGCGTTGCTTTTGCATTGGCTTTAGCATCTGCTACGTAAAGCTCATTAGGCATAGTAATTGTAGAGTGCTTAAGGAGTAACTTATTTTCATCTGGGCTTAACGTGTAGTCAGTCATGCCATTTAAGTCAGTTACTTGCTCGCTCTTACCTGTTTGCGGGTTAACGCGGTAAATTTCGTAAAGCCCTGGATGCTCAACATTCGCTTTGTAATAAATTGCGCTGTCGTCGCTGGTAAGCGTTAAGTTAGAAACCTCAAATTGGCCTTGTGTTAGTGCGGTTGCACTACCATTTACAGGCTTTTTATAAAGCTGGCTGTAACCTGACTCTTCCGATAGGTAATAAAGCGTGTTTGAGTTATGTAACCACCCAAAGTCGTTAAATGCGTAAGCTATCCATGCATCGTCATGCAGGCGATGTTGCGACACAAGTTTGTTGTTTTTAAAATCTACCGTTGCAAGCCAGCGGTCTTTGTTGTCCCACGCTTCAAGCATTACAGCTACTTGTGAGCCATCGTCGTTCCATACTATTGGGCTTTGCTCAAAACCCCAGTCCATAATAAGGTTAATACCACGAGGTGCCTTTTTAGACTTATATGTTTTACCATCACGTGCATAATTTTCTTTTTTAACTGCGGCTAAAACATCTTCGTCAAAGCCCGGTAAGGTATTAAAGCTAAGTGATGTTTGCTCTTTGTTAGTTAAATTGATGTAGACAAGCTTTGAGGTTTCTTCTTTAGCGTCGGCTACACGGCGGCGTGCTTTTTTAGGTTCTATAGTGGCGTCATTTGTAATGTAGTTAGGCATAATATCGCCATCACCACGCCAGTCTGTTTGCTTTTGTACAACGACTAACAGCGCATCACCATTTGGCGAAAGCTGCGCTTCTGCAACGGTATTTCCTTCGCCTAAGTAATAAGCTGTGTTAGCAATTGAATCGTTTTGTTCATTAATTTGCTCACTGCGTGCTTGCTTATCTTTTTTATTTTTTTGTTGAAGCGCCACAAATTTAATCAATTTATGCTGCTCTTTAGCAATATACGTGCTTGGCTCTTCAATACCTTTTGGCTCATCAGCAAGTTTTAAGTTAGCAAGCTCGCTCGTTAAGCCTGTTTTTAAATCAACTTTAAAAAATACATTGCCTTGGCGGTAAACTAAATCGCCATTATTTAAAAATTGTGGCTTTGACTCGCCCGCTGATGTAGCTGTAATTTGTTTAAGTTCGCCGGTTTTTAGGTTTTTAACAAATACATTGCCTTTAAATGTGTAGGCCGCCATTGTTTTATTTTTAGAATAAACGGCTTTATTTGAACCCACAGTATGAAGTTTATTAAGAGCTACTTGCTCTGCTGTTTGGCTAGTAACCGATTGGCTAAATAAATCGCGTAGTGTAGTACCCTGCTCTTTTTGAGCATAAATAATAGTAGACGAATCGCTCGCCCAGTAAGCACCCTCTGGCTGATTACCCATCCAATCCGGATCGGCCATTGCTTGTTCTAGCGTTATTTTTTGTGAGCCGATATCTGCTGGCGTGTTTACAACCGCAGCAATTTTAGTTGCTGGTAATGCACTTTGCTGTGTTGAAGAGGTGTTAGCGGTAGCGCTACAACCTGCAAGCATGACACTTGAGGCAACAGCTAAGGCCACTAACGTTTTAGATGAAGAAAGATTAAAAATCATAGTGCTTCTATACGGTTATTATAATTAAGCCGTATTTAAGCAGAAGCACTCAAGTTATTGCAATTTTTTAAGATAAATAGCCATTAAACAGGGTAAAGCTCAGTTTACTAACGCCCCCTTTATTAGTGGACGTTATTCAACGATTAAATCAAGCCACACCATGCGGTGATCGCTCGATGCGTTTCTATCTTTAATTAAACGATATTCACTACTAGTTTTAGTAGGCCAAAATACACCACCGTCCTTAATTTTTAAGCCATAGTTTGACGGTAGTACGTAATCAACACGCGCTTGCCAATTAGCACTGTAATTTTGTGCATAAGGCACGTCATACTGCTCTTTAGCGCCTTCACTTTTTGGAACAAATTGAGCGTTAATAAGTGGATTTTTAAGTAGTTGATCTGTGGTGTTTGTACGGGCTTTATCACCCTCAGGGGCGGCATTTAAATCCCCTAAAATAACAAAGCGAGAGTAAGTTTTTAAACCGCCTTTTTCGCCTTTATCATCGTAAATATACTTAGCGTTTGAAACGTAATCGGCAATTAGCCTTACTTCATCATGGTTACGCTTGCCGTTTCTATCCTCTTTACCGTCAAATACAGGCGGTGTTGGGTGAGATGCAATAACATGAATGGTTTTATCGTTTACGTTAATAGGTAAATCCCAAAACGATTTAGAGCTGAGTCTAAGCGCTTGCCATTCTTGTGCGTTATACCAGTTTTCACCTGTTTTAGGCATCACTGGCATTAGTGCATTTGGCATGTCTTTATATTTAAAGGTTTGAAGGGTTCTTACTTTATCAAAATCGATTGGGTATTTTGACAAAATAGCCATACCGTAATGGCCTTCAAAAAAGCCGAAGCCTTGTGCATCGCCCATAACACCATTTTTTTTGCCATCGTTATCTAAATCAAACTCGGTGGCAAGCCCAGTATTTACCGGAGCAATGTAAGAGTAAGGGTAGTTAATAGCGTCTTGTTTTTGCTGACCTATATTTAAAAAATGCTTATTAAAGTATTCAATGCCTTGCTCTTTTGGGATGTAATCAAATTCGTTAAGTAAAATAATATCAGGGCGAACTCGTTGAATAATTTCCGCTATGTTCTTAATTTGCTGGTGGTTTGCTTTAAGTGCATTAACTAAAGCATCACTTTTAACTTGCTCACCTTTAGGCGTGTGATTCGTCGCATCCATACTTACATTAAAAGTAGCAACACGAAGAGAGTCTGATGCAAATGCACTGTTACTAAAAAAAGTACTAAAAGAAGCGGCAACAAGGAGTGCGCTATAAATTGCTTTAAGTTTCATTAAATAATTTCACTGTAAAATTTTAGACTCAATCATTATTTCACAAACTGGGTATCCACGCGCCTTTTTTAAACATAAAAAAGCCGAGCAAGCTCGGCATTTAATAAAACGAGTATTTAGCCGTTTAATGAAGGATTAAATTAGCTGCCGCTTTTAAAATACCTGGGTAGTCTTGCTCAGGTAAATATTCAGTAAGCTCACCTAATTTATCTGCTAGGTCATTCATGCTGCTGGCCGATACGTTTATATGGCCCATTTTACGACCTGGTTTTGCAGTTTTACCGTACCAGTGGCTAGTTACATCTGCGTATTTTAGTACGTCAGCTGGAATACTAGGTTGGCCTAGTACGTTTATCATCGCGGTAATGTGTTTAAGTTCTGTATTACCAAGCGGTAAACCTGCAACAGCACGCATGTGGTTTTCAAACTGTGAGCAATGGCAGCCTTGTTGCGTCCAGTGGCCTGAGTTGTGTACACGCGGGGCAATTTCGTTAACGAGTAACGTACCTTGTACATCAAAAAACTCAATAGCTAATACGCCAACGTAGTTAAGCTCATTTGCTATTTTTGTAAAGGCATCGTTTGCTTGAGTTTCAACACTTTGATTATTTTTACCGGCAATAGAAAGCGTTAACACACCATTTGTGTGCTCGTTTTCTGTTAGCGGATAAATAGCCACATTACCGTATTTATCGCGCGCACCAATAATAGATACCTCACGATCAAACGGGATCATTTTTTCAGCAATAATTGTATGTGGCGAAAGCTGCGTACCCGATGCAATAAAATCAGCCATTTGTGACCAAATTTCGTCTATTTGACTATCTGATTTTAAACGCCATTGGCCTTTACCGTCATAACCCGCTTGGCATGTTTTAATAACAAGTGGCTTACCTAGGGTTTTAACAGCGTGTTCAAGGTGCGCTTTTTCAGTAATTAATTGATATGGCGCACAAGTTACGTTTGTTTTATCAAGCAATGCTTTTTCAAGCGAGCGATCGCCACCGGTTTTAATAGCGGCTTTACCTGGGTAAAATTTATTGCTGTTACAACAAAGTGTTAGTACGTCATCAGGAATGTGCTCAAACTCTGCAGTAATTGCATCAGCGTTTGATATTGCTTGCTCAAGTGACGTGCTATAAACCTCACCAGTTAGCGGGTGCATAATTTGCTTGCTGCCTACATCATACGCCACTACGTTTAAATTAAGCGGCGCGCCTGCAAGGCTCATCATACGTGCAAGTTGCCCTGCACCTAATATTAAAATATTCATTATTACTCTGCAGGGTTTGGATTAGCTAATATAGTGTCGGTTTGAGCTTTACGAAACGCTTCAATTTTTGCAAAAATTTCTGGATTTTGACACCCTAAAATTTGCGCGGCTAGTAAACCTGCGTTTGCTGCGCCCGGCTCACCAATTGCAAGTGTGCCCACTGCAACGCCTTTAGGCATTTGGCAAATAGATAAAAGTGAATCAACACCATTTAATGCTTTTGATTTTACAGGCACGCCCAGTACAGGAAGCGACGTAAAAGCAGCAGCCATACCCGGTAAATGCGCAGCGCCGCCAGCGCCTGCAATAATAACTTTAATCCCGCGTTCTGCGGCTGAACTTGCATAATCAGCAAGTAATTGAGGAGTGCGGTGTGCAGACACGACTTTAGTTTCGTACTTAATGCCAAAATGCTCTAGCATAAGTGCTGCATGTTCCATGGTTGGCCAATCTGATTTAGAACCCATAATAATGCCAACAGTCATAAATACTCCTCAGTAATGTATTTTAAAATAGCGGACTTATGTCCTGTTTAAGCCGGGTATTATACCCAAAGCCATATTAATTGCGACTAATACAAAGCCACAAAAACAAAAAAAGCCATGTTTAAACATGGCTTTTTAGGGTTAACGGGTAAATAGCTAATTAAGCTTCTTTACTCGCTAGGTATTCTGCGTAGTTGCCTCTAAAGTCAATAATTTTACCATCTTTAACTTCCCAAATACGGGTAGCTACCGATGATACAAATTGACGATCGTGCGATACAAACATTAATGTACCTTCGTAGGCTTCAAGTGCTAAGTTAAGCGCTTCAATAGATTCCATATCCATGTGGTTAGTTGGCTCATCCATTAACAATATGTTTGGTTTATGCATCATAATTTTACCAAACAGCATGCGGCCTTGCTCACCACCTGAAATTACTTTAACAGACTTTTTAATATCGTTTTGAGAGAACAACATACGACCTAAGAAGCTTCGAACTACTTGTTCGTCGTCGCCTTCTTGTTGCCATTGCTCCATCCACTGAAACAAGTTCATGTCGGTTGCAAACTCATCTGCGTGATCTTGCGCGTAGTAACCAATGTTCGAGTTTTCAGAAAACTTAAACTCACCGGCTTTAGGAGCTAAGCGCCCTGCTAATGTATTAAGTAATGTTGTTTTACCAACACCATTTTCACCAATAATAGCAATACGCTCGCCAACTTCTACTAAACCCTCAAGCCCAGAAAACAACGTGTTGTCGTCAAAACCTTGCGTTAGGTTATTCATTTCAAGCGCGTTTCTGAATAACTGCTTTTCTTGGTCGAAACGAATAAACGGCGTTTGACGTGAAGAGGCTTTAACTTCGTCTAACTGAATTTTGTCGATACGTTTAGCGCGCGATGTTGCTTGCTTAGCTTTAGATGCGTTAGCAGAGAAACGTGATACAAACTGTTGAAGTTCAGCAATTTGGTTTTTCTTCTTCGCGTTTTCGCTAAGTAGCTGCTCACGTGCTTGCGTTGCTGCAAACATGTATTCGTCATAGTTACCTGAGTAAATACGTAGCTCACCGTAGTCAATATCGGCCATGTGTGTACACACAGAGTTTAAAAAGTGGCGGTCATGCGAGATGATTATCATGGTACAGTCGCGTTGGTTTAACACGTCTTCTAACCACTTGATAGTGTAAATATCCAAGTTATTGGTAGGCTCATCAAGTAGCATAATGTCTGGGTCTGAGAACAATACTTGAGCAAGTAGCACACGTAGTTTAAAACCTGGTGCAATTTCTGACATTGGGCCAAAGTGTTGGTCTGTGCCAATACCTACGCCTAAAAGAAGCTCGCCTGCTTTAGATTCAGCAGAGTAACCATCCATTTCGGCAAATTCAGTTTCAAGATCGGCTACTTTCATACCGTCGTCTTCACTCATTTCTGGTAAAGAGTAAATACGGTCGCGTTCTTGTTTAATTTTCCACAACTCTTTGTGACCCATGATCACAGTATCAATTACTGAATATTCTTCGTAGGCAAACTGGTCTTGGTTTAGTTTAGCAACACGTTCATTAGGATCAGTACTAACATTACCTGAAGACGCTTCAAGCTCACCACTTAAAATTTTCATAAATGTTGATTTACCACAACCATTTGCACCGATTAAACCGTAACGGTTTCCATCGCCAAATTTTGCTGAGATATTTTCAAATAATGGTTTAGCACCAAATTGCATGGTGACATTAGCTGTACTAATAATAGCGCTACCCTCCAAGGGAGTATGGATGTAATTAAATTGCGCGCAGTTTAAACCAAAATGGCCTGTTTTTCTATGAAAGTTTAAAGGCAAACTAACGCGTTTTAGCCATTTATAAGCACTGTATAGTGGGTAACTCAAATAACAGATTAAATTAAATGGTTTTGTAAATTTTTATTCAGCTTACACAAGTAAAAATTCATCAATATATTCACTTTAATACGTCTAGGGAGTTTAGAATTACGTATACTGAATTAGAGTAAAAACACTTTTAACGTGTTTGTGTGTTTACTTAACTCATTTTTGTACACGAAGTAACAATAAAAAGTTATATTTATGAAAATAAGGTACTTTTAGAGCTTTTGCACTAGTCGCTACTTTTTGAACAAGATGAAATTAATTCAAATTAAATTTTTAACATACCACAAATTTACCATCCTATTTACCTATATATTCAATATAAAAACAAACTTCTGCAACACCTGAAAAATAAAATTAACCTCTAGTGAATATCAATAGAATTTGCCTGTAAATTTTGTTGAGTATTTTTCACTTTTGAGCTCTTTATTGCTTTGTTAGTCTTCAAATCTGAATTTTTACCTACGTAAAAACACTAAAAATTTACACAGGGCAACACACAAGATGAGCAAAAAATTAGCGACACTGATTAGCGCAAGTATTGTATTCGCACCCGCTGTCTCGGCGGTAGAGTTATACAAAGATGACAAAAACACTCTAGAAGTAGGTGGATATCTTGATGTGCGTGTAATTAACACACAAAACGAAACCGAAGTTGTTAACGGTACGTCGCGCATTAACTTTGGTTTTACTAGAGAGCTAAAGAAAGATTGGACTGCCCTTGCTCTTGTTGAATGGGGAGTAAACCCTGTTGGTAGTAGCGATATTATTTATAACAATCGTTTTGAGTCAATTCAGGACGAATTTTTGTATAACCGTTTAGGTTACGCAGGCCTTTCACACGAAAAATACGGTCAACTTACCATTGGTAAACAATGGGGTGCATGGTACGACGTAGTTTATGGAACAAATAATAGCTTTGTATGGGATGGTAATGCAGCAGGTGTTTACACTTATAACAAAGACGATGGCGCTGTAAATGGCACTGGCCGTGGTGATAAGTTAGTCCAGTACCGCAATAGCTATAACGATTTTAGCTTTGCAGTACAAGCGCAGCTTAAAAACAGCGAGTTTTATACCTGTGACGTAAGCGATATTTCAGAAGAAGAATGCGAAACGCTTTGGAACTCTGGCGATAGTGCAGCTCAAGAAGTTGAATTTAACTACACATTTGGTGCGTCTGTTACTTATACCCCTACCGATATGCTAACGCTTACGGCAGGTGTTAACCGAGGTGAGTTTGATTTAACGTTTGGCGATGGCTCTACTCGTAATGTTGAAGATTTAATTTATGGTGCCGGTATTATGTGGGGCAGCATTGATAAGCGCGGCCTTTACGTTGCTGCCAACGTAAATAAAAACAAAAACCACGACACAGATAACATTGGTCGCTTAATTAAAGACGCAATTGGTATAGAAACATTCGCATCATACCGTTTTGATAACGACTTTCGCCCTTTTATTGCCTACAACGTGTTTGATGCCGGCGATGATTACGTAATTCAGCCAAACTTTAACGCCGATCCTAACGATGTATTTAAGCGTCAGTTTGCTGTTATTGGCCTTCATTACCTAATTGACGAAGCCACTATTGCCTACATAGAAGCGCGTAAGGACTTTAGTGACTTCGAAAGTGATAACGACGATCAACAAGCACAAATGGAGCAGTCGGAAGACGACGGTATAGCATTTGGTTTTAGATATAAGTTCTAAATATAAGCTCTAAATATAAGTTAAAAAACGACTACAACTTTCCTAAGCACAACCCTTTTAGCCCTTTTAACTTTTTTAACTGGGCTTTTTTTATTCCGCCATGCTTTGTTGAATACTTGGTTTTGCATTTAAGGCTATTTCAACAAATGCATTAACAGCCGCATTGGTATTTGCTTTTTTAAATTGTAATAGCACCGGAATCTGCGTAAATACATCGCTCAGTTTTATAAAATGGCACCCTTTACTATATAATTTACGTACGCAATAAGGCGCAATTGCCACACCAAGGCCTGCAGCCACTTCGGTAACTAATGTTTGCATATGCCGAGGTTGGCTAATAATGTTCGGTGAAAAATGAGCTTGTTTGCATTGCAAAATGGTTTCATCAAAAAGACCAAGTGCTTCCTCTCTATTAAAAATAATAAATGGCTCATTTTTTAGTTTAACTAAATCAATATTTTTATAATTTGCCAGCGTATGGTCTTGGTTAACTATGGCCACCAAAGAATCTACATAAATAGTATGACTTACAAATTCATCATTAATTGAATCAGGTAAAGGCCGTGAAAAACCTACATCAATTAAATCATTTTTAAACGCATGTATCTGCTCAGTTGCAGTCATTTCAAACAATGTAACGTGCACGCGTGGGTATTGCTGTTTATATTCACGAACCAGAGCTGCCATAAAGGTTAAACATGCCGAGCTTAAGTGTGCAATATTAAGTGTACCTATCTGCCCGTTGTGGGCACGTTTAACCTGAGTTTTAGCTTTGTCAGCTAGAGCCAGAATAGCGCGTGCATCTTTTAATAGCTGCTCACCCGCTTGAGTTATTGCAACATCACGTGAGTTTCTTATAAACAGCACAACATCAAGCTCGCTTTCGAGCTGTGCAATATGCCTACTTGTTGCAGGTTGCACGGTATGTAGCTCTTTGGCCGCTTCTGAAAAACTCTGATGCTTAGCCACGCTGACAAAACTTTTTAATATTTTAATATCCATTACGCACCTTAAATACATTATTTGTATAGATTCTATAAAATAATATCATTTTTGTTATAGCTAAAGAACTCATACCATAGCGATATGAGTTAACAACACAAGACAGCTATGACCAAACCCAAACAAAATCAGCCGTTAAATCGATTTATTTTATTACTAATGACCACTGCAATTGCCGCAACAGCTGCAAACCTATATTACAACCAACCCATACTGCCTTTAATGAAAGTCACGTTTAATTTAACCGACGCTCAATTAGGGAGTATTCCTGCACTAACGCAATTTGGTTACGCGTTTGCGTTATTATTTATTTCTCCTTTGGGTGACACGATTGCTCGCAGGCGTTTAATTACTGTTTTGTCGTGCTTATGAGTATTGGCCTGTAGTACAGCTATGCTTGCACCTAACTTACCTTTATTACTTATATCGGTATTTTTAATTGGTGTAAGCGCCAATATAACCCAGCAATTAATTCCCTTTGCTGCATCGCTTGTATCGAGCGAGCAAAAAGGAGCCACGTTAGGCACATTAATGATGGGCTTGACCATCGGTATTTTACTTTCAAGAACGTTAAGTGGGTTTGTCGGTGAGCAATTTGGTTGGCGAAGTGTATTTTTAATGTCGGCAGTACTCGCAGCATTATTTGGTATATTACTGCGCGTGTTTTTACCAAGCAATAAGCCACACACTAATTTGCGTTACTGGCCTCTCATTAAAAGTACGTTGGCGTTGTTTATTAAACATAAATCACTGCAGCATTTTACACTTTCGGGCGCATTTTGGTTTGCATCATTTAACGTGCTTTGGGCAACACTTGCAATTTATGTTAGTGACGAGCCATTTAACTACAACGCTCAACAAGCGGGTTTATTTGGTGTAATAGCATTGGCTGGCGTAATAGGCGCTAAGTCATCGGGTAAATGGGTCAGCAAAATAGGGTCTAAAGCTCTAATTATGATTGCACTTACGCTTGCGGCAATCGGCTTTGCTATTACAGGTTTGTTTAATGGCAGTTTAGCGTCGTTAGTTATTGGCATTATTCTAATCGACTTTGCCATATTTAGTGCGCAAGTGGCTAACCAAGTGCGTGTTTTTAGTATTGACCCCACTGCGCAAAGTCGCATAAATGGAATTTACATGCTGGGTTATTACATTGGAGGCGCTGTTGGCTCAATTGTTGGTGTTAAGGCATTTGCGCTTTATCAATGGCCTGGCGTTGTTGCTGTAAGCATTATATTTATTTTGCTAAGTGGCATTTTTAATTCATTTGCTAAAAAGTAATCGCTTAAAACTTAAGGAGTAAAAATGAATACATTGAAAACAGCGGGTAGCTTTACATTACTGTGTATTGCCAGCTTAACTATTATGGTGGGAACCCTACTTGCGCCAAGTTTAGTAAGTATTTCACAAGGATTAGGTATAACCGATAATACCGTACTTTTAATTACGTTGCCATCGTTAGGCGCTGTGGTGTTTGCGCCCTTAGCAGGAAAATTAATTGATAAATACGGCGCTTATAAGCTTTTAATAATTGGTTTATTTTTATATGGACTGGCAGGGGCAAGCGCTTATTTTTTAAATGGCCCAACACTTGTATTTGCAAACAGATTTTTACTCGGCGGTATAACTGCTGTGGTAATGGCAAGTTGTACGGTTTTAATTTCTGTATGGTACACAGGCGAAGCACGCCTAGGCATGATTGCAAAGCAAGGTATGGCGATAGAGCTAGGCGGTGTTATATTTTTATTTTTAGGTGGTTATTTAGCTTCACTGTTTTGGGGTTTACCGCTCGCGCTTTATTTAATTGCCTGGGTATTTTTAGCCATGCTTTTATTGTTTGTGCCAAGTAAAAACTCACTGGTTAGTAATAACGATGAAGCGCCAGAACATCTACACCACAAAGCTAACAATGGCCTCTCGTTAAAAAGCGTTTATGTAATTTCAACACTTGCGATGACCATATTTTTTACATCAACCGTTTTACTGCCCATTACAATGAACCAGCAAAACTTTAACGAGTCAAAAATAGGCCAACTACTCGCATTTATATCTTTAGTAGCTGTAGTTACTGCAGGCTTTATGCCTAAAATAACAAAGAAATTTGGTGAGCCTAAGGTGTTAGCATTAGCCTTTTTAGCCTTTGCTTTATCGTATATTTGTTTTACACAAGCAAGCACCCTACTTTTAGTTTTAGGCGCAATATTAATAGGTATAGGATTTGGTTTTAGTATTCCGCTTTTAAACCATATGACGGTAGAGCTCAGCGATGTGAAAGTACGCGGCCGTAACTTATCGTACTTTACGATGGCAGTATTCTCGGGTCAGTTTTTTACCTCATTTATGGAATATATACCTGGTGGTGAGAAAAACGTATTTATAATTTGTAGCGTTTCAGCATTTATAATTGCACTGGTATTGTTTTTTAAACCGACCAAAGCAAAGTAGTCGTAACTTACAAAAGAGCATTTTTATAAATGCTCTTTTTTTATCTAAACCTCCCGCTTTATTTGCACTACTTTCCTGATTACTTTTTTCTAATTTGACTCTATTGCTAAGTTTAGCATTATAGTAACATTTAGTATGATGTGTTCTTTCTGTAAAGCCACCAGCTAACTTATATTAATTGCATTAAGAGTATATAAAGATGGTGAAACTATATTGAAATTGCAAAGTGCTTGCACTGATTACTGCTGATCACAAAGGCGTAAGGCTAATTAAAAGCAGTAACAAATAGATGTGTATATGCTCTTAGGTACTGCCTGTATTCTAACTCAACACCTACGCGCTGTATATAAACACAGTGCGCGTATTTACTGTGTAAAAATAAATTAAAACAACTCCCTTTGTAAGTCGTTAATAACATTAAACTAAGTAAAGTGCTATGAAGCTGATTCGTTATCATAAATAGTTAAAACACCGGTAGCTGTATATGCATACAGCTACCAATTAAACCTATCTAACCTACTTTTTAATAAACTTACTAAAACCAGCTAATGCCTTTGATACACTCAGTGTTGGATTATCTGAATGCTCAGCACCTTCGTTTATAGCGCTTTGCCACACAAGGTTATTATTAGGGTTTGCTGTTAAAGCAGACTCTAAATTATCAAACGCTTTTAACATTAACGGATGCTCTGCTCCACCCACCGAAAGGTATAAATAAGTAGGCGACTTAATTTTATTTGCTTGAGTAGTTAAAAATGCTTCTACATTATTAACCACTGTCATATCGTCATACCAAGCCGCTGGGCTAAAGGCAAAGTAGCCATTAAACAGTTCAGGCCTTGTATGCAGTGTATAAAGTACAAAGCTGCCACCGGCCGAAAAACCACTTAACACACGGTTATTACTAAGCTTATATTTTGCTGATAAATACGGAAGTAACTCAGTTTCAATAAACGCTAAAAACTTGTCGGCTTCACCATTAGGCTCTATAAGTGTTTCACCATCTGTGCGCGCTTGTGTATTTACATCTTGGCGAGCATAAGGAGGGACTAAATCGCGATTACGTGTATCTGTAAAAAACAAATTAGGAATAGACACCAATATAGCCTTATCCCCTTTTTCGCTCTTAGCTTGTTTTGTAAGTGCTTTATCCCATGTATCTAAATTAAAGTTACCGTCGGTTTTAATAATTAACGGATACGCTCTTTTAGGATTGTAATTAGCGGGTAATCTTATAAACACTTTGCGCGACTCATTAAGCACGCTTGAGTTAATTGTTACATCGGTATAGGCCGATACATAATGGTTGTAATAACGTATGGCTAAAATACCGATAGCAAAAATGACTACGGCTAAACTTAAATTAATAAAATAGTGTTTTGTTATTTTTATTGCCATGCGGCATTCCTTTAAATGTTTAGGAGTTATTTAATCGAGCTTAACCCATTGTTTTATTTCAAGCGCGGTCATAATAAGCTCAACCGAAAATGCGGCTAAAATCATCCCCATAACACGCGTTAAAATAGACGCGCCGCCAGTACCAATAAGCTTAATTATTTTACCCGATAGCAGCAACAGTATTAGTGTAATACCCAACACACCAAGTGTAACAAGCGCTGTGCCTATTTGAGTGGTGATTGGGTGTATGTGGTTATCGGTAAGTAGTATCACCGCCAAAATAGCACCTGGGGTCGCAGTTGCTGGTATAGCTAGCGGAAACACCGCAATATCGTGTTCAGGGTCTTGTTTAGCTTTGTTAGAATCGTTTCCAAAAATCATTTGCAAGCCAAACAAAAACAATATAATACCGCCACCTAACTGAAACGACACCAATCTAATTCCCATCGCATTAAGTATTAGCTGCCCTATTAAAATAGAACCCAATAATACACAGCCTGCATAAAGCACCGTTTTAAAAGCTGTTTTACGACGTTGTTTATCGGTTAAGTGAGAAGTAAGCGCTGCAAACAACGCCATAGTGCCTATTGGGTCTATGGTAGCCCAAATAACAAGTGCATCTTGAGAGAGTTTTTCTAGCATATAAAATCCTTGTTAAGCGTAAATATTTAATAAAACACGGGTAACAAATTCATTTGCTTACGCTTAACTATAATAGAAAGTCGTTATTTTTTGTATTTTATTTACACTCGCAAAGATTTAAAAATTTGTCGTTTTACGTTAAAGCGATTTATGCCAAATAGAATTTTCTCTTAAACTAAAGCCTAACTTCATAAGTAAATTATGAGAGCGTGCATTATGTGCACTCACCTCAGCCGATAAATGTTTAAGTGGAATATGCTCAAGTAACTCTTTAGTGAAACCAGTGACTACTTCAAACATTACGCCTTTATCCCAAAAGTCGGGGTGCAGCTCAAATCCTATAAATGCATTACTTTTACAGGGCGTTAAATTATAAAGCCCACAAGTACCCATTAACTTCCCAGATGTATTATGTTCAATTGCAACTCTAATCACTTCGCCTTCGTAATAGGCGCTAATATCATCTTGTATTAATTGTTTAATTTGTGTTTTGCTAAGGGGTGTTTCGTAGTCGTTAAATTCTGACACATGCGGGTGGTTTAAAATATTAAATAAACACGCAGCGTGTTTGTGGGTAATTAAACGCAGCGTAACGCGTTCAAGCTTTGTGGTATTAAACATTTTATTTAAGTGGTTAGTTAAATTAGCTCTTTATGGGCAAGCATTATTAACTTACCATACCCCATTAACAAGCATTATCTTTAAAGCAAAAAGAGTAGATAACGTAATGAGTGACGATTTTAAAGTAATACAACCCACTACCACAGTATATTGCCCAAAGCGCGGCGAAGGCTGGACCTTAACAGGCATTACTAATATTAACGAGTTTACCTCAGTAATGTTTGACGGCACACGCTATACACTTCCAGCACGCGAAATAGTAGAAGAACTTCTCCCTAACCAACTAGCGCGAGAACAAAATAGCTAACCAAACACATACGCATTAAAAAGGCTGCAAAATTGCAGCCTAGGGTCTGTTGATCTTTGCGGATTGAAATTTGTTCAAACTAGGGGCTATTTAATCGCGGCGCGAGGTTTGTAACCTAGTGGGCTAAGTCAAAACCGAGCAACAAAGAGTAAATAGCCCCTAGGAAGAACCCTTTGGGCAGCGCCTGTTTGGCATTAATGCTACGTTATCGCCTATTTATGGGGAATAACCACACTGTATAGGCTCTGCCTTGCCTAAATACCAAACAGACTGCTGCAAATTTAACCTTGAAAGATCAACAGACCCTAGTATTTAATTAACTCATTAAAACGCTTCGTCTTCGCTATAAACATTAACGTTTAACTCGTCTTCATCTTCAAATACTACAAACGAAATAGGCTTACAGCATACTTGGCAGTCTTCTATGTATTGCTCATCAATATCTGCTGCATCAAGTAATACTTCTATACTTTCGCCGCAATAAGGGCAGCTTATTGATTTTTCAGTTAACTGGTTCATTTATCACCTGCTAATTTATATCTCGAATGTTGTCACTTTAATGAACAAGCCAGCATAATTCAACACCCCATTAAATAACACTTATATGGCTAAACTAATTAAACCATGCTGCTCACTTATAAAGTGATCTAACGACAAGCCCTATCACTATAAAACTTACTTAAGCACATTATTTTGCACCATAGATAAGTGTTAGCCTGCTAATACAATGCCTCTACAATGAAATAGTATTAGCACTTAGCGGGTCTAACTTAACAAGCATTTATTAACTCACTCTACAGGTGGATAATTTTATGAAAAAATCACTCGCATTAGCATTAACATCTGCCGCAATATTGTTTAGCACATTTACTCATGCAGCTAAAACCGAAAAAGCCGTTTTAGCTGGAGGTTGCTTTTGGTGTATGGAAAGCGACTTTGAAAAACTAGAAGGCGTAACCGATGTAATATCGGGCTTTACTGGCGGCAAACTTAAAAACCCGACCTACAATGGTAATCATCAAGGCCATTACGAGGCCGTAGAAATTACTTACGATCCGGCTATAGTCAGTTACAAAGGTATACTTGATCATTACTGGGTTAATATTGACCCCTTTGATTCCAGAGGCCAGTTTTGCGATAAAGGCCCTAGTTACTTAAGCGCTATTTTTGTTGAAAACGACGAACAACGTCAATTAGCTGAAAAAACAAAAGCTGCTGTAGTTGCCGAGTTTCCTAATCAAACGGTGGTTACACCAATACTAAACGCAAGTACCTTTTACCCTATTAAAGGAAAAGAAAGCTTTCATCAAGATTATTACAAAAACAACCCAATCCGTTACAACACCTATCGCTGGCGTTGTGGTCGAGATAGCCGCCTAGAAGATATTTGGGGCGACAGAGCAACTCACTAGTATTTATTATTAAACGTCTTAAGTCACAAAAAAGGCTGCTTAAATAAAGCAGCCTTTTCATTTGTATCATTTTAATGTGTACGTTTAAAACTTAAAAGTCGCACTTAACCTTACGCTACGCGGTGTCCCCGGTTGAACCCACGCATCAGCAAATGAGTTAGTGTAATAGGTTTCATCAAACAGGTTATCTACCTCTGCGCGTAAACCTAATGCTTTAGTTACGTCAACATCAACAAATGTACGCGCTGTTGTGTAACTTGGTAACTCAAAATCGGTACCAAAAAAGCCGTTTCGTGAGCCTACATAAACTAAGCCTCCACCAAATTTAACGGCTTTACCATATAATTCAGACGATTTAACTAGTTGTAAACTAAATTGATGCTCAGGAATATTTAATAAAGAGCTTCCCGCTTCTACTGTATAACCAAAGTTCGCATCAAAAAATGAGTTTTCAATGGTTGCATCAACATACGCATAAGATAACCAAAGGCTTACGTCATCAGTTAGCTCACCGTTTATATCAATTTCTATACCTTTGCTTTGTGCTTCGCCAATTGCAGCAAAAGTAAATGCAGTCGGATCGTCAACTACCAGCATATTGTCTTGCTCTACTTTAAATACAGCAACGGTGCCAAACAGAGCGCCATCGTTTAAAGTAAATTTAACGCCTACCTCTGACGACGTTGATTGATTTGGCTCAAAACCATCGCCATTTGTATCAGTGCCTGATAAAGGCCTAAAGTTTTCGCCATAAGCGGCATAAACAGATACAAACTCACTCGCCTCATACACAACACCAAACTGCGGGCTAACACGCGATTCAGTTTGCTTTGATTGAGTATCAGCTAAGCGATTATTAAGTGTTTGTTCGTAGTCATCAAAACGGGCACCAATACGTATATCAAGCTTATCGGTTAGGCTTATTTGGTCTTGTATAAATATACCTAACGACTCTTGCACTTCTAACTTATCGGTATTGGCCGTTGGCGTAGGTAACTCATACGCACCATACACTGGGTTAAATACATTAATATACTGATCGCCACGCACCCGAAGCACAAATTGATCATTTTCGAATTTATCAGAGTCCACACCAATTATTAAGCGGTGCTCTAACCCAGCAACCTCTAAATTACCGCTAACTTCTGCACGGTATACTTGGTATGTAGCATCGTAATCACGATAACGCCTAAAACGATTTACTTCGCCATCAACAACTCCTGCAAAACCGGTTTCTGTAGCAAACCCTTCAAGCGATGTATCACGGTAATTAGCGCCTAATAACACGCTCCAGTTATCATTAAAGTCATGAACAAACTCTAGTTGATGACCAAGTACATCAGCCTCTATTGGGCCATCACCTGGTTCTCCTAAAAAGCGACTTTCTGGTATTAAACCAAGTTCACCATCAATAGCTAATACACCTCTATCAAAAGGGACTTCTTGGTCGCTGTATTCAAGCTCATATATTAGTTGGCTATTATCATTGATATTCCACGTTATTGATGGGCTAAAGCCTTGTTTAGTTGTTTCTATCGTATCGCGAAAGCTTTTCGCGTCTTCATAAAAACCAACCAGTCTAATTGCTACATCATCGTTAAGGGGCGTTGTGTAATCTACATCAGCACGGTAGGTATCAAAACTGCCCACGCTTAGCTTGAGCTCGCCACTTGTATCAAATGTTGGGCGTTTAGTAACAAGGTTTACTGTACCACCAGGCTCTCCTCGGCCAAATAGGGCAGCTCGTGGGCCTTTTAAAACCTCAACCGACTCAATACCCGACAAATCACGCGAGCCACCAAAACCACGCCCGGCATTAAACCCATTTACAAGATAATTACTTGGTAAGTTTTCATCGCCTACAAAACCACGCAGCGCAAAGCTATTCCAAAGTCCACCAAAGTTATTTTGTCGTGCAACCGACGCCGACAAATCAAGCGCTTGGTTTAAATCTATCGCACCTGCGTTTTCAAGGGCTTCTAAATCTATTTTCAGTTCTGATTGCGGTGTTTCTAACGCACTAAATTTACCTTGATACGCTTGGCGCGAGCCCATTACAGCCAATCTTTCTACAGGGCTATTATTAACGCTGTCATCTTTTTGGTTTTGCTCAACAGCCATAGCATGGCTGCTAAATAAACTGACTAAGCATGCGCTTAAATAGGTGAGCTTTAGCCCTTTATTATTGGTATTCATTATAAACCTTGTTAATTAGTTAACTGATAAATTTTCTTTTTGCTTAACGCCTGCAACTTCAGGTTCATCCATTTCATTTAGCATTGTTTTTTTAAAGCTAGGCATATTCTTAAGCGCCGCTTTTGGTGGGTTACCCTTTATAAAGAGCCAAGGGTAGTAAAACTCCCTTAAACTTTTATGAAATCCTCGCATACGGTACTCGTATCTAAATGCAGCTAAAGCATCAGTGCTCGCCAGTCGTGTAAAACTGCGTTGTAACAGCAATGGTGGTGAAAAACACGATACAATTCCCGCTAATTGATACTTTGTATGCGCTGCATCACGATACGCATGTGAAAGTTCACCTGCTTTTTCGTCTCCAACTTGCTGAAATGCGTAATACCATTTCCACTCAAACTCGCTTTGCATATCAACGTGATCTTTCCACTGTGGATTTGATGCAACAAAAGCATCCATTGTGGTTTTCTTTGGTAAGTCCCATGCATCGTTAACGGCCTCTCTTTGAGTAAGTACAATGTCGCCGCCCTTTGGTGAGTGCACCGTTTTGTTTATAACTAAATCGCCTAAAATAGGAATAATAAAAGCAACTAACACCCAAAAACCAATTAACGTTGAAGCAACACGCGGCGCACTGCTGGCGTTTTTACCCCACCACACACTGAGCGCAGTCCAAAACGCAATGTAAATTACACAAATAAAAGTAACAAACCCCACATCAGCAAGGGCCGAATGACTAAGCAATGTACCTATATAAAATGGCAACATTAAGCATATTATTACCGCTATAAACCTTACGGCTGTCTCTTGATCACAACTTTTCTGTCTGCTGAATTGATATTAACAATTCGGCAGATTCGACCATTTCTGCTAATTTCAACCACCCCTTCCAGAGTGCTTTTACGCCAAC
>Ga0209309_10001755_pt1 | contig 20895 bp, 36 predicted proteins | sample COGITO_mtgs_1204_2_FD_184807 | JGI IMG/M metagenome (GOLD analysis project Ga0209309, IMG submission 184807) | Pelagic marine microbial communities from North Sea - COGITO_mtgs_120412 (SPAdes) (version 2) | ecosystem: Environmental > Aquatic > Marine > Epipelagic ... | reverse complement strand
TTCTTTATCATCCAATAACTGTATTTCTAGTTGCTCCCCTATATCGTTAAATAATGGGTTTTCGTGGTCATACATGCAATTAAAGCTGTTTTGGTTGCAGGCCACTTGATCAAAGCTTTCTATTATTTCTTGTTTGTCGTAGTCGTCTAATTCGTCAATAACACTGGTTATTGCCTCGCGTAGCCGGTTAATGTCGGCTGTCATGTTGCGGCGCATGCCATCTACACTTACTCGCATTGGGGTGCCTCATAGGTTTTTCTATACAACACCCACCCGTCGCCAACTTCTTTGTTAAACACTTCGACAGCTTTAGGGGTGCTTAATTTAGGGCTGAGTATTCCGATGGGGTGTTCTGTTACGGCTACATCGTTTAATATTGCTATGCCGCTTACACGTTCATACCCTTTAGCTTTCATTTTTGCGTCAATGGTTGGGTTCATGGTTTTGCCTCGCGATTAATCCAGTTATTGTAAACGCCTAAACACCACGAATACGTATAAAGCAATGTTAGTAAAAACATTCCGTATTGCTGTGATTGCAGTGTTGAAAACCACCAAAAAGGCTGGCTAACTAAGCCAAATAGGCATGCAAACTTTTTTAATCTATCGTTATTTTGTTGTGATAAATAAACAGCTATACCGCCAGTTACAGCTATTAAAATTTGAGAAAGAACCTCAAACATAAACACTCCTTAATCGTTTGTTTTAGGGCTTATGCGTTCTATGATCACGTTACCCAGTTCGCTGTTAAATTCAATATCGTTTTGTTGGTTATGAGCTAGCATGATCAGTGTGCGGGCTAATACGCCCGCCACTTTTTCTAAACCATGCGCTTTAATGTCGGCCGCTATGGCGTCAGGTAATTGCATGTTTATCCTTACTTAACTGGGTTTAGGTCGGGGAAAACTAGCGCTAGCTCGTTGAATAAATCAGGGTTGTCGAATTTATTCCCCCACAACTTACTATCTGTTTCATTTAAATAATCATTTTCGCCAAATGTGTCTTTAACACGATAGCAAAACGAGTCAGTGCAAAAGTAAACTAAACCAAACGTGCAGCCTTGCTCCTCTGGCACTAAGTAATCAACTTGAACAAAATCATGCTCAAAAACGGGGTCGCCATCACTGTTACAATGTATAAGCTGGCCCAGTGTGGCTTTGTCTATTTCGATTTGTTCACCGTCACCAAATATAATGCATGGTGCATCAATTCTGTTTTCAATGTATGAGCCAAACACCCAATCACCGGCTTTTATATTTATATGGCGGTTATTAACTTTTGCTTTGGCTCTAAATGTTGTGCGTGAATACATGGCGATTACTCCTTATTCAGCCGGTTGCAGTTGGGCGTTAAAATTAACGGGGATCATGTCGGCGTCGGTTACAACGCCGTTTTGTATGTCGTTTACCTGGCGTAACCAGTTTTGTGCAAATTCGAGGGTGTTTTTACTTGGGCGTAAGCCGCCTTTAGGGGCTGCGCATAGTTGCGCGCCGTCTTGTGGGTCATGGCTAACTAGCCCACCGCGACCGCTTTGGTGTAGGTATAGCAGTGATCTGCTTTCAAACTGTGTGCCGTCCTCGCGCTGCATTTTGGTTTTTTGTGGCCATATAATTAAGTGATGCTCGCCGTTGTGGTATAGGCCTGCGCCGGTGTTATTTTCAAGCTTGCGTTGAAGTTCGATTACTTTGTTAACTGCGTGGGTTCGCTGATCAGATAAATGTGCAATTTCTTTTCGGTATTCTTTTGCTTCAAGCTCTAATTTATCGCAGCGCGCTTGTGCTTTTTGGGTTGCCTCTTTTACGCGTTTAATTTGCTCTTTTAATTTTTTAGGGTTTAGCTGGTTAAGCTCGCGCACTTTTTCTTGTGCGGTTTTTAGTTGGCTTTGTAAGCTGGCAATGGTGTTATTAAGCGCGGTTGTTTGGCTTGCTATTTTTACGCCGTTTTCGACGGCTTTAGCGGCGCGGTTTAAGTCGATTGCGTCTTGCTTAGCTTGATCTTGCAGCTCGGCGTTAAAACGCTTTTCGGCTTCAAGCTTTGATTTTAGTATGGCTATTTCGTCGCTTGTGTTTTGACGATAAAGGGCGTGTATTGTTGCCTGTTGTTCTTGCTCTATTTGCTCTGCGTTGTATTGCTCTACAAATTTTGTGAGTGTGTCGCTTGAATGTGCCTCGCACTCGCTGTTATCCACTAGGTGCAATTGGCTTAGTGCGTCACGTTCTTGGCTGTTTACTTGTGTTTTTTGCATGGTTATTTACTCTTGTTTGCGATTGCTTTTTGGCCTAGGGCCATTAGTACGTTTTTAGGTATTGTGCTGTATTGGCATGGTTGGCCAATTAGGTGCGGGTTAAATTCTATTAAGCACATGGGTTTATTTAGCTCTGCGGGTTCTTCTTTACCTGTTAGCGAGTTAATAAAGCGAATGCCGCCACTACGCCATTTAAGCTTTGGCTGGCCTTTTTTGGGGCCGCGTAAGTACACGCCTTGATTTTCGTAATAGCCTACTATGTCTATTATTTTGCTGGCGCTATTGGCGGGCCACCATTGGGTGCGGTTGTCGCGTGGTACTAATAAGGTGGTTAATATGCCTTTATGTTGTTGCTCAATTACTTTATTTACCCACGGTAAAATATTGCTGTATGGCGGGTTTAGCCATACTGCAGGGGTTGCGCTGTTTGCATCTAAATAAAGCCCAATATCGGCCGACCAATCTTTTTTAAGTGCGTTGTTACGTGGGGTGTAATAGCGCTCAACAAGGGCTGATTTTTTTAGCGCTGCAGCGTCTAATACATAATGGTATTGGCTGTTAAAAGCTTCAAACAGCCAGCGCGGGGTTTGTGTGGTGTCACGCCCTGCTTTGTTACTTTTGCTTTGGTGGTTGTTATTTGATGCCATGTTATGCGGCCTCTTGACGGCGCGTTAGGCGCATTTGTGTGCGGGCTATGCGTACAGGGCGTATTTTGCTTATATCGCTGGCGGTGCTTGCGCCAAATATGGCTATACATAAGCATAATGTGCGCGCACCTAATAAACCCAACTCCCATGCGCGGTGCATAAGGTGCGCTAGTGTTTTTGCACCTAAGCGGGCTTGCATGTTGCGCAGCTCTATATTTAATTCTGTTTGGTTTAGGCTGTTACTTGCGCCAATTTCGTAATTGGTTTTACCTTGCGCGAGTTGGCTTAATAAGCCTTTTTGGTAGTTGTTAAGCATGGCTGTTTATCCTTAAGGTGTGAATGTCGGCTAGGGTATTTACTGCGCTGCCTAGGTCGGTTTTTAAATCTTCTGCATCCATGCTGATTGCATTGGCTAAATCAATTATGTCGTCTCTTTCACGCGGGTTGCTGGCTAAGGCTTCGGCAAGTGCAATGATGGCTTGTGCGTTGTTTTTCATTGAAAGACTGCGCGCAGCTTGACGGTTTAGTTTTCGCTCTACTGTATTTTGTACGGTTGTTAAAGTCGCCATGATAATCCTCATATGTGTTAAATAACATTATTTAACATGCTTTATGTTAATTGCAGGCGCAAAAAAGCCTTGTGGGCTTAATTGCTGGCTGCGCGCCAGTGGCCTATGTATTTACCAATGATGGTGAGGTTTTTTAACTCGTCCTCGGTGAGTGTTTGATCGTCGTAGGTTTGTTTGTTATGCACAAACAAGGTGTAACTGCCGTTTAGTTCTTTACGTAAACCGCGCATTACTGTGTTGCCATCTTGATTTATTGCATAAATAGCGGGCTTGCTAATAACGCCTACTTTTTTACTTATTACTATTTGTTCGCCTTGCGTAAATGCATTTGACATTGCGCTGTCTGTTACGGTTATTTCGTCTAGGTCTTGAAAGGTTAATTTTTGCTTTGCTAGCTCTCTTTTATTGATTGCTATTACGCTGTCTTTATTGATTGGGCGGTATGCATAGCCGCCCTCAATTTCGTCGGTAAAGCCGTATAAATACTCTAGTGAGCAGTTGTAGGCTTTGGCGCAAAGTTTAAGAAACTCAGGCGGTACGTTTTTGTTTATTTCGTTTTCGTAATTAGATACGCGCGATTGTCCAACCCCGATTTTTTCGGCGGCCTCACGTTGCGATAAGCCTGCATTTATACGGGCTTTGCGCATCCTTTCTGATTTTTTATCAGTGCTTTGTACTGTGTTTGTGGTGGTTAATTCTGTCATAACGAATCCCAATTAAGCTTGCTTATTGAAAAGTTAACACACTTTGTGTCATTCGTCACGGTTTGAGCATTAAATAAACATGCTTTGTGTTTCATTTTTAACACACTTTGTGTTATTTTATTTATATACTATAAAAGGTGTTCAAATGACGTTTTCAAAATGGGTAGATAGTACGTTTGGTGAAAATGGCGGTGGTAAGGCAGCCCGCTTTTTGGGTATTGGGTATCGCACATTTAGAAGTTATTACGCGTGTGAGCGGTTCCCTCATCCTAAAAACTGCCAAATTATTGTACTTAAAAGCGGTAACAAAATAGACGTGCAAAAGTGGCAGCAGGATTACACCAACAACCAAAATAAAAAGAAGGTGAGCGCATGATTATTGTTTTGTATGCCAACACAGGCGAGTCGCTTAAAAAGGCGTTTAGCTATATAGAGCACCAACATGCAGGGCTATCGGATCACGTTAATTTGTCGCGTATTGGTGATATTGAATTGCGCATTGCGCAGTTAAACCAAATACCTGATCGCAAAACAGAGCGCCGCGTTACGGTGGTTTCAAACCCACAAACAGGCCGTGAGCTTGCTTTATTGCGTGGGATGGGGGCGGTTGTGTGCCACCAATACGGGGCACTTTCACCGCTTTACACGACTGAAATAAAAATAAGCCCGCTGCATGATTTGCATTATGTGCCGCATTTAACGTTTAGCGGTTTACCTGGCCATGTGTTTACCGTTGATGAGCTGTTAAGCGAATGCAAGGTGAAACACCGCAAGTTTAGGCAGCGAGCTAAGTAATTATGAGTAGCTTACGACATTCACACAATAAGGCCCGCTTAGAGCGCTATTTTGAACAGTGGGCGCGCTGGGTTCATACGGGGCAAGTGACTACCGCAAAATCAATTTTACAAATGATTATGGACGGTGACAGCTTTGATCGTTCAGGCGGGGGTTGCTCCCCAATTGTGGAATGCGTAGAGCTTAATATTGAATCGGCTTTAATGCGATTTATGGTAACGAATAAACAGGCCGTTACTGTGTGCCGCGTTGAGTATGGGGCGTTGTTTTTGCCTAATTTGCCAATTGATGCAAACAGAGAAACCCGCGCATTACGCATGGGTATGAGCTTAAGAACCTACAACCGTCGCTTGCAAGATGCACGCGTATGCGTTGAAAGTTCTTTAATTAAAACAGGTGATTTATGAGTTTTACAATTCCAATTTGGGTTTTAGTCGTTTTAGGTATTCCGGTCGTTTTATTCGCTGCCTTTTGTATGTTTTTAGGGTTTCAGCTTTTACGTAATTTTAAATGGAAATAGGTGATTTATGAGCGATAACTTTTTAGAGCCTATGGGGCAATCAAAAACACATTATGAAGGGTGGCGAAAGCGCGCAGCTAAAGAAAAAAGAATAGAGGCTAAGCCAGCACTGGTACGCCGTCGCAGAGTGCAAGAAAGCTTGTTAGCGGCGCGAGATATTAAACAGCAGTACGAACTTTAGTTATGCACAGTTTTTGTGCAAAAGGTGTGTAAGCCATGGCTACATTAAAAGCAAATTTAACGGATAATTTAATAAAAACCCATGCAAGCGCTGAGGTTAACCGCTTTCGTGATCCTCGTTATCCGTTAATTTTAAAAATGCATGCATCGCTGCAGGTGGGTAGCTGGTACATCGTCGATTTTAAAGCCGATAAATGGCATAAGTTTGGTACATGGCCGGTGTTTAATTGCCAAAAGGCGCTTGCGTTGGTGCCTGACTTACTTGTTAAGCATGCGTTAGATAAGCCGCTTTTAGTTAGTCGTTTTGAAACGTTAGGGCAGTTACTTACGTGGTACTTAGAACGCGAATTAAGTAATAAAAGCATTAGTAAAAAACGCCGCATTAATATTGAGTCGTCAGTTAGTAAACACTTGATCCCGCTTGTGGGCCACTGCGATTTAATAAGATTTAATAACTTTGTATGCGAAAACGAGTTGATATGGCCATTACAAAACGCGTACCAGTTAAGCACGGTTCGCCAACACTTTCAGTTATTAAAACGCTCACTAAGCCAAGCACAAAAAAGTCAGTTAATAGAATTTAATCCATTAAGTGATACGACATTTAAAACGTTTATTCCTACAAAAATTGTGCCTAAAAAATCAAAGTTATCTATTAAAAATGAGCCTGAATTAGCGTGTGATTTATTAAACCCAACGAGCGCCCCTTATATGCTTTGCTGGTTTATGTTGCTACACGCTACCCGTATTGGTGAAACCCGCCAGTTACGTTGGGATCACATAGATACACTTAATAAGCGTATGACGTTACCTGCAGATATAACAAAAACAAATGAGCATGTAATTGAATTGAGTGATTATGCGTTTGATCAGTTAATTACCTGGCATAAGCAGCAAGCTAAATACTCGCGTAGTGCTTACATTTTCCCAGCTAAAACACGCGGCCCTATTAATGAAAATGAGGCTAATAAATACGTGCAACAAGTTAGTAATGGGAAATATACGGCGCATGATTTACGTAAGTTTTGCCGTGGCCGCTGGCTTGATTTGGGGGTTGATTCGCTCATTGCTGAACTGCTTTTAAATCACGCGCTAACAGAGTTACAGCAAACCTACATACAAACAACCGGTGCTATTAAAAAACGTGAGTCTTTAACGTTGTGGGCTCAGCATTTGGTTGATGTGAAAACAGCAGTTGAAGCCGAGACAGTGGCGAGACCCTACGATTTTAACGCGCACGCTTAATCTAAGTTGTACAAAGGATTGGGGCGCTATTTTAGTGTTTTACAGTAAGGAAGATGAAATGCGAGTAAATAAGTTGAGTTTTGCTATTAAATTAGCGCTAGAAATTAAGCACCCTTGGCAGTTAACACCGTTAGATTTTACGGTTATTGACAGGGTAGAAAAAGGCATTCAAATATTTGTAGATGAATATGGTACTCACTATGAAAGTGAAGTTGTGTTTGAACGACTTGATGAAATTTTAAATACACGCAGCCAAAAGCTAGTTAGCTCAATGGGTGTGCCGCGTGAATTGTTGGGAGAGCGTAATGCCTGATTTTAGATTTATAAATAGCCGCCCTGTTGATTTGCGAGAAGTTGAAAAACTTGCTGGCACAATTCAAAGAAGAAAAACAGCCAAGGAAGTTGAAAATCATAATAATGATAAAGACACTGCCCGTCGTGCTAAACAATTAAGCGAGTTTTCGGCTTATGTTTTTGATAAGCCTTTAGAGCCATGGCAAACGCATTTTTTAGAGTTTGCTACGCAGGAATTATTAGCAGGCCATAAGTTACAAATAGCACCGCGCCCGCGCGGTAAAAAGCTCGTCAATGTATCCGTAACTATTTGCGCGTTTGCTGTTATGCGCGACCTTACCCAATCCGAGTTTGAAAAAGCGGTATTGCTAAAACCTGATATTTCGGACGAGTTTTTATTATTGCCGTTCTTTAATCATTACTTAGACCGCGCGGTGTTTTTTGCACAGCTTAGCCAGCAAACAAATAATATTGTGCATCTTAATAAAGCATATAAGCGCGCACATTTAGTGTGCATGGTGCTTAAGTATTTGGCAAAGGATAAATATTCAAACCTTGCACCTAGCGCACGACTTAGAACAGCCATAAAAAAAGGACTTTATTTGTGATTATTTTACAGCTTACAACTACTGAATTTTTAGGCGCTTTAACGTTTATTGCGGTTTTGATGTTTGCAGCGGTGTTATTGGCCTACGCCATGGGCGCGGGTTCTGTAAATGTTGATTTAGAAATTAAGCGCCGCGTTAAATCGCCCAATGTAGAAATTACAGGTTATCAGCCTTTTGGGTTGCCAAGTGTAAGTACTCAAATACCTATGCCTAAATGCAAACCACCGAGGGAAGAATAATGAGTACAGAGTTAGCAGCAGAGACGTTATTGAACGCGGGTAAGTTTTATACAGCTATTGAAATAGCCCGCATTTTTGGCCAATCGACCCAGCACGGTAAACGCTATATGAACAATTTAATTAACAACCCTCGCTTTGTGGTTGAACAAAAAGACCTGGCAGAGCCGCAAATTAAAGTAATAAGCATTGATGGCCGTAAGCAGTCGATTGATAAGTTACAAAACAGCGCGCTGTTATTTGCTCGCCCTAAATCATTAATTGGAGAAATGTAATGTTTTATAAAAACTGGTGGGTACACAACGTTATTGCACACCCAATAATGCAAGTATTTAATTCTTTAGGTCGCTTGTTTCTCTGGCTTGGAAAGTCTGTCCACAACAGCACTTTACCCAATGAAAAGAGTGGGCCTGATGAGTGATCATAGTGTTTCTAAAGACTCAGAGCTTGATACATACCAAGCCGCTAATTTAGTTAGCCACCTAAATAAAAAAGGCCTTACGAGCTTAAGGGCTATTCGTATTTTAAAAATTGCTGCATTAAGTATTGAGCTTAATGTGTGCGATATGGAACGCATGGAGCGATTTAAAAGCGAGCTAAATAAATGAGCAGCAACCCAAAACGCCGCGCGCATGTGTGGTATTCAATGAATAGTAAAAAAGAGTTAGTTATGAAAAACAAAAATGAAGAATACGAGCCGTTAAATATTATGAATATATTGTGCGCTATTGGCTTTTTTATAGCGTTGGCGTTGGTGGTTACCGGGCTGGCCTTTGCACTTGAGGGTGTGCTTTGTGCGCTGGGGGTGATAAGTGACTGCTAATATAAAGCTTGGTCAAAGAGATTACATTCAAATAGCGATTGATTACGCCACTAGTCAAGAGAGCCTTTGTGATGCAATGAGATTGCAAGCGACCCAATTTTTAGCAAATAGGGCAGCTGCTTTAAGTGCGGAGTTTGCTTTTAGGTTAAACGAAGAACAGGCAATTAAGTGCTGTGCTTACATTGAAACCCATAAACACACTATGGGCCGTTGGGCGGTGAACAAAGAAAATATAAAGTTAGAGCCGTGGCAGGTTTTCTTTTTTGTAAATGTGTTTGGTTGGGTTTGCAAGGCCAACGGTAAGTTGAGGTATAAAAAAGTCGCGCTTTCTGCGGGTCGTAAAAACGGCCTTACAATAATGTCTCACTTATTGGCATCTACAGCCCTGCATTTTGGTATTTATAAAAATGCATTTATTTCTGCAAAAAATCACCCTGAATTAATTGAATATCTGCACGGTAGGTTTGAGAAAATAAAACAAGATAGCGCAGCTAAAATGCACTTAATTGCGCCCGCCCCTAAGTTGAGGGCTAATACTCTTGAGGTTGCAGAAGGCGAGTCAATGGTTTTTGATTCTACATTAAATGCACAATGTATTTTTACCAGTGTTAGCAATCAAGCTGAGGTTTTAGTAGAGCGCGCATTTAAAGTGGGTCATTTTGCTGACAATGAATTTATTTGCCTTTACACGCTCGACACCTCGGATGATTTAACCAACTCTGAAATGTGGGTTAAAGCAAATCCAAATATAAATGTTAGCGTGGCTAAGAAATATTTGTTACACCAATCAGAGCGTGTAGAGCCTAGCCTTAGACGCCATTTTATTCTTAGGAATATGAATATGAAAAACAGCCCTGAGCTTGATTTAGTAGAAAAAAAGCGCGCCGCTGCGGCAGAGCGTAAACGTAAAAGCCGTGAACGCCTGGCTAAGTTTAATGTTAAGCGTGTTGAAGTGGGTTTATCTGAATCTGAGCGTGAAACATTAGCGATGCTTTGCCAAGTTCGCGCGGGTGAGGGGAAAGAGCCATACAGTGTTGATGAATATATAAGTACTTTAATACGCCGCGATAAAGAGCGTTTAGAACAGCAGTTAGCTAACCCCGCTGGGGTGGTTAATCTTAAGTTGTGACGCGTCACAATAATTAAAAGGTTGCTCTTTTGTCGTTAATTCAAACATAAATTGTGTTTATTTAAATAAATAACATTTTAGGTGTTTACAAGCTTGGCATAAAAATGTATTGTTTTTGTCACGGTGGTAAAGCTTTAAATAAGCTACCGAGTTAAAAAGCTATCCCAAAAAATTGTATGTTACTTGCCCAAGGCCAACTTAATCAGTTGGCCTTTTTTTATGCCCTTAACTTAAGCGCCCCATGATGAACTTAATTGACCAATTAAAACGCCATGTGGCTTTTACCGCATTGGTGTGCAAAACAAAGCATAACCAACGTTTAATTGGTTATGGCCACGATATTAATAAAAAGCCTTTGCCTGATTACTTGCAGCGTAATTTTGATTACCAGCCAATGAGTGAGGATGAAGCCATTAATTTATTGGCGAGTGATATTTTAGATATTTACGACCCGCTAATGGCCTATGTTGATTTTACTCAGTGGTCTATGCCTCGCCAACGTGCAATTTTAGCCTTGGTGTATATGTTGGGCTTAACCAACTTTGGCCGTAATAGAATTTTAGTGCATGTACTTAATTACGGTGACTTTGATCACGCGGCTGAGTGTGTGTTGTCGATTAGTAATAGCGGCATATACAAAGAAATTGCCGAACAGTTTGAATGCGGTGGTGAATAATGAGTGCGTTTTATACGTTTTTAAGTGGTGCAGGTTACAACTTGTTTTTGGCCATTATGGCTTATGTGTTATTGCGTGTTGCGCTGCGGTATTTTAATTCGCGCGCGGGTTATACGCTTGATCAACTTGTGAAGGATTGCCGCCGTGCTAAAGATTATCGCTCGTTATCTGTTTTATACGGCCTGCAGCTTATTGGTGCTGCCTTGCTATTCGGCCTCGTTATCTCTTAGCTGTAATTATGATGCGCAAATAAAAAGTGCGGTTAAGCGGTTTAGCGCGGGCCGTGATCCTGATTTATTAAAGGCGCAGCTTTGGCAAGAGTCGCGCTTTAAAGTTGATGCAGTTAGCCCCGTTGGTGCCGCTGGTATAGCGCAGTTTATGCCCGCTACTTGGGAAGAACAAACCGCCAAGCTCGGTTTGGCTGGCTCCCCGTTTGATGCTGATTTATCTATTTTAGTTGCGGCGCGCTATATGCAGCAGCAATATTCTTTTTGGTCGAGCCCTCGGCCAGAGTATGACCGCGAAAACTTAGCGCTATGCAATTACAACGCAGGCGCAGGCAATTGCCTTAAGGCGCAAAAGCTTAGCGGCGGCGAGGTTCTTTACCCTCATATAATCCAATACTTACCCGATGTGACGGGTCACTATTCGAGAGAAACAATTGAATATGTGCAGCACATTAGGCGTTATCAATTACAAATTAAAGCGCGCCTTGCGTGTAAAAGAGGCTTTTAAATGGCTAAGCAAACTTATAAAGAAATTAATGTATCGGCTGTTAAAACGTCTTTAGCGCAATTGTTTTTAGATAATGGCTTAACGGTTCCTACTGGCGAAGTGACTTTTGAGCTACAAAACACAAATACACAAAGCATTGTTTATGTAAGTTACGGCGACCAAACCGGTTTAGGTGCGGGCCATCCAATACCGCCGTATTGGAAAATCGACGAGGTTGAAAGCTTTGATAATGTGCATGTTAAAGCGGGCTCGGGTTTGAGTGAGGCGGCCATTATTGTGAGCGTGGTTGTTTAGTTATGGGTATTTCGTCGCCTTTGTTGAAACAAGCGGGCTTTGCTCAGCGTTATTTAATTAATATTCCTTATGGCCAATTTGTTTGGCGTGAACAGTTTACTTGGGGTTAGAAATGGCTAATTTAGTTAAGTTTGATATGAAAAAGGTGCCAGCGGCCCTCAGTGAAATTTATGTGCGCATTACAGATTTAAACCGTAATGAACTGTATGCGGGTACGGCCCCTGCAGCGAATGAAATTAATATCGGTACTGTTGGCTCGGTTGGGCAGGGTGTATTAATTCATGGTGATAATTACGTACCTGGGAATGAAAGCTCGTTTATGGCGTTTGATGGTTATAGTGTTATAGAGTCAAGTAGCCTAAACAATACAAGCACTCTATATCTAATACCAGCCAATGGGCAATCGTTACAGCTTGGCGTTACAGATTCAACAAACCCAGCCATAAACACGGACATACTTAACGGCGCTTACCTATATCAAGGCGTTAACCCAACATCCTTAAAGGATGTTGAAATAACCGCCGAGGATATGAGCGACGTCGTACCATATCAAGAAACCACTAGGCAAACTCACGGCTATTCAATGATCAAAACATTGCAATCCGCTATTGATGGGCAGTGGTTGTATGCAAGTCACGGGCTTGGTAGTTCTAGTGTTTCTGAGTTATCACCTGGCAGCGTAATGTATGCAAATGGCTTAGCTATGATGCAAAAAGGCGTGGATATTGCCTCGGGTATGAATGCTCAGTACAAGATACCTTTTGTGCAATTTATTCAGGGTGAAACAGGCTTTTCAACAAGGGAAGAAGATAGCGCCGAGCTAGATGCTTTGCACAACGCTTACAAATCGGATGCAGCCGCGATAACTGGCCAATCATCCTTACCCATGATCATCGACCAAACAGGCGCTTATTATTCTACAGAGTGCGCAAAAAGCCGTTTTGTTTATGTTAATGCTCGTTCAGATGTTTACATGGCAGCCCCTAAGTACGTATTGAATAGGCTTTTCAATAATACTAGCGGCGATTGGGTACATTTAAACGCTGAGGGTTACATAATCCAAGGTGAGTACCACGGTTTATGTGCCGCTGCAGTTATGAATGGCGTTGACTTCAAGCCGCTGCAACCAATCTCATATCAAGTTGTAGGTAACACTATTGAAATAACAACAAACCCTGTTAATGGGCTGTCTTTAGATGCAACAACGCTACCGCAATGCCCAGCCGAAGGTTTTATTTATACCCCTGCTGGCGGTGGAGATATAAACCCTACGGTAACAATTCAAGGGGATAAACTAATACTTGATGTTGGTCAGCCACCGCGCGTAGGCGATGTTATTGATTATGGCTACTCATTGGATGATAGCGCAACACACCCAAGCGGTGAAAAGCTGCCTTGTGGCAATGTCAGAGATAACCAAAACATACAATCATCAGTATCAAGTTTTACATTGCACAATTGGTTAGTTCAGTTTGATTATAAATTACAAAGGTCAGACGGGGTTGATACAAATATCTGGATTTATGAAGATCCAATTGATGTGGCAGCCGGTGGCGCTTTTGGTGATTTAATTGCTGGTTCAAATTATGACACCAATGCAGGTTTTGAAGTCGGCCAAGTTTACCTTGTGACACTCAAGCATAATGGTACGGGTGGGTTTAGATATAGAGCCTGCGATGATTCGCAAACAATCAATGGCCAAGGTGTAGAAACAAGCGAATCATTCACAGTGACAATCGGCAGTACATCTAATTTAAGACATAGAATACAGCATGAAAACACCCCGTTTGAAGGTCAGATCTATGACATAACTATAGAGCTTCAATAAGCCCAATAGTTTGAGCGCTAATTTAATTAGTAAGGTAACTTGTTCTGAAAATTAATTTAAATAAGGTGGGTTTTAAATATGTTATCACTTAATAAAACAGCGTTACTTGCAGCGGTAGCCTTAGCCATAACGGTTGGTGGTTATGTTGTAGTTAATAAATATAACAATGCTATTGAGTTAAGCACCAAGTTAGCAGCCGAGAACAAGCGCTTAAATACGAGCATAGAAAAGCTGGGCGGTGAATTACAAAGCAGTGAAGCGGATAAACTAAAGCTAATTGCTAACAATAAGCTACAAGAGCAAATGTTTAACGAACACCTGGCAACGCTTAACACTGTGAACGAACAACAAAACGTTGTGCAAACTAAGCTAAAAGAGGTGTTCATTTATGAGCAGGTTAATAAAGATTGGGGCAATACTGCTTTGCCTGATGATGTTAGGCGGGTGCTATACGACGCCACCCGAACCCAAAGTAATAACAATAACAAAGCAAGTGCCGGTGTTACCTCCGGCATACCTCCTTAACGATTGCAGTGTTAAGCAATCAGATATTACCACTAACCGCGAGCTGTTAACGTTCGCTGTTAAATCACATAATCAAAACGTACTTTGTACTGTAGATAAAACAGCACTTAGGAAGTGGCGGGCCAAGTATGAGTAACACCAATACAGAGCGCAGCAGTTCGTTAGCGTTTGAAAAGCTATGCATGGCCGCATTAACTGCCGTCATTATTGGGATGCTTAGTTGGGTTGGTTTGACTGTTAACCAAAACCAATTGCAGTACGCGCGCATTGAAGAACGGTTGGCTAGTCAGTCAATTATATTGAAAGACTTGCAGAATAAATTTACAGACTCTGCAGTGTGGCGCTCGCGTATCGAAACAGATATGGCGCTATACAATCAAAGAATAAGAGCGTTAGAGCAGTTAAACAAAAAGTAATTAGCACACCGCCCGCAACGGCGGTGTACTCAATATATATTTAATATGTATTACTTAAATACTTATTAAATATATAAGGAATACTTATGGCGTATGCTACACCTAAGCGTTGCCGCGAACGCAATTGCGGAAGAACAACAACAGAACGCCACGGCTATTGCGATGCTCACGCATCTAACGCAAGTTGGGGTAAGTACCAGCAGCAACAGCGCCGCAAAGGTAAGCGCGTTTACCAGACCGCCCGCTGGGTAAAGACTCGCGAACACGTAAAGAGTTTGGCCAAATGTTTATGCATTAACTGCTTAACCAAAGCTAAGCCGATTGTTAAATCAGGTTCTATCTGTGAGCACATTGTACCGGTTGCAAAAGGTGGCACGGAACAGCTAACAAACCTTTCATTCTTCTGTGATTCTTGTGCAAAAACTAAAACAGGTTGGGAAAGAAACAAAACGGTTTCTCAAATACTAGAAAGATACGCGCACACCGCAATAAATCTAAATTTGCATAGGTAGGGGGGTCTTTTTTGTCTATAGAAAGCCCATTCTACAGTACCGCCATCTAGTCAAATTTTTATACGCAAATAATAAGAATTGAAATTTGATCAATCCATGATCTTTAAACGATCATCAAGTTAACATTTGTTGCAGGTTCAAAATGGCCCAAACTCGCGCGCCTGGCGCTGGCAAAATTGCTAACGGTTTAACGGTTGGCGATACGTCAATTAAAAAAAAACCAAACTGCCCAAAACAGCTACTAGCTGATCAGCATGCAATTGATGCATGGCATTCAAATTTAGGGATTATGTTTGATCGCCAATCTTTTGCGGCCGAAGATATTCCACACTTAATTAATTACTGTAATGCGATAAGTAAAATCATAAAGCTTGAGGCTGAATTAACCGACATAAAAAATTTCACTAATGTATCGAGTTCGGGCAGCCTTAAATTACACCCGCACGTAACCGCGCATAACCTAATCGTAAATCAATCAATAAGATTAGCTAATCAACTTGGTTTATCACCGATGGCCCGCGCCAGAATGTTGAGCGGCGGCAAAGATGATAAGAGCGACGAGGACGACGATTTTAACGAGTATTAAACAATGGCCACTTACCCCAACGTAAACGCGGCGAACAAATATGCCCGTGATGTTGTGGCGGGTAAAATCCCTAATTGCCGTCAAGTAATACAAGCCTGCCAACGTCACTTAGACGAACTGGCAAAAGAAAAAGACCCCGCATTTAAATACAGATTCGACAAAGCCAAAGCCGAGCGAATTTGTACGTTTATACAAAAAATGCCGCACACAAAAGGCGAATGGGCCCGCCGTAAATTACGCATAACATTAGAGCCATGGCAGTTGTTTTTTTTCGCCGCCTCATTTGGCTGGGTAGTAAAAAAAACAGGCAAGCGCCGTTTTCGCGAGGTGATGCTAAAAGTACCTCGTAAAAATGGTAAGTCAATTATTGCCGCCGGTGTTGGCGTATTTGGTTTATGTGCTGATGATGAATACGGCAGTGAAGTTTATTGCGGTGCAACAAATGAAAAGCAAGCATGGGAAGTATTTAAACCCGCGCTGCTAATGGTCAATAAATTACCAAAGCTACGCAAGCGCTTTGGCTTACAAGTACACGCAAAAAAATTAACGCGCAGCGACGGTTCAGTATTTGAACCTGTGATCGGTCAACCTGGCGATGGTAGTTCGCCGCATATTGCAATCGTTGACGAATACCACGAACAACCAACAAGCGAACAATACGACACATTTGATACTGGCATGGGCTCGCGTGATCAGCCAATGATTTTAACAATCACAACAGCGGGCACCAACCTAGACAGCCCTTGTTATGATTTAGAACTACGCTGCAAAGCAATGTTAAATGGCACTAAAGACGATCACCTTTTTGCACTGCTTTACGGTATCGACGAGGGCGATGATTGGACAGACCCAGCCATACTTTTAAAAGCCAACCCAAATTACGGCATAAGTGTAAAAGCAGATTTTTTACTGGCCCAGCAGCAAAAGGCAATTAACAGCCCGCGCTTTACCAACATATTTAAAACCAAGCATTTAAACATGTGGGCAAGCGCTAAAAGTGCTTTTTACAACATGGAAAAATACAAAGCCTGTGAAGATACCAGCCTAAACATAGAAGATTTTAAAGGCACCGATTGTGTGCAAGCACTCGATTTAGCCCGCAAGATCGATATGAACTCAAAGGCTCGCATATTTTGGAAAGAGATTAACGGTAAAACGCATTGGTACAGTATTGCGCCTAAATTTTGGGTGCCTTATGAGCAAGTATATAACAACGAAAACAAACAGCTTGAACAGCAATTACAGCGTTACTTAAATCAAGGGTTACTCAGCGTAACCGACGGGGCCGAAATCGACTACCGCGACATACTCGCCGACGTAGTGCAAAGCCACCTTGAAACGCCAAGCATATCAATACCAATCGATCCACACGGCGCAACAAACTTAGCGCACAACCTAATGGACGAAGGTTTAAACGTTGTGACCGTCACGCAAAATTACACAAACCTTTCAGACCCAATGAAAGAGCTAGAGGCTGCCATTAATTCAGGGCGCTTTCATCACGACGGCAATGCAGTAATGGCGTGGCACATATCAAACGTAGTCGGGAAGAACCTACCAGGTAACGACGACGTAGTGCGCCCAACAAAGCAAAAAGACATAAACAAAATAGATGGAGCGGTAGCGCTGATCATGGCAATAGGCGAGGCAATGCTGCAAAAAACACAAGCACCTCTTAAAAAGAAATCAATTTATGCAGGCGGTAACGTTGGATGCTAAAAAAAATCGAAAGAACACACAAAAGATTAATGAGCGCATTAGCCAAAGCGGCCACTTTAATCTTAAGCGCAATTATTAACTCATATAGCTTTGTAATTGGCATGATTGGCATAGCGGCAATTACTTACGGCGCGTGGTTAATCTATAAGCCCGCCGCCTACCTAGTAGGCGGTTTACTTTTATTAATACACAGCTACTTAACCGCAAAATCAATAGCCAACAGTAAAGGGGTTAAATAATGTTTTCCCCTAGCATGTTTAAAACATCGGCAATAATTAGCTCTATGGCCCGCAGCTTTGGCAGCGGCAACCGAACCACAAACAGCGGCGTACATGTAGACGAAGTAACCGCAATGGGCAACAGCGCCTTAAATCGCGCCATCACATTATTAGCAACAAGTGTAGGGCAATTAAATTGCGAACTTTATAAACGCGACGGCGACAAAAGGGACAAAGCCACCGATCACCCGCTTTATTCTGTTTTAAGATACCAGCCAAATAAAAAAGATACCGCCTTTGAATATTTCGAGTCGGGTATGGGCCTGCTTGGTTTGCGCGGTAATTTTTACGCACTAAAAGACCACGACGAAAAAATGCGGGTAAAGGAACTTATTTGGGTTCACCCCGACAACGTACAAGTGCTTAAAGGCGGTGATGGCCTACCGTATTACCACCTAATACCTGAAAACAAAACCGTGGGCATGGACTTAATGCACCACGTTAAAGGGTTTAGCTTAAATGGTTTTACCGGTGTTTCGCCAATACAAACCGCCACCGACTCAATAGGCCTAGTGCTAGCAACAGAGCAACACGCAAGCGCTGTATTTTCACAAGGAACAACGCTAAGCGGCGTGATTGAACGCCCTCACGAAGTCGAAAGCCTTGATAAACAAACCGACATAGACAACGTGCTTGATACGTTTGCAGCCCGCCATGTAGGCGGCGTGCGTAAAGCGTTTAAAGTGGCCATGCTACAAGAAGGTATGACATACCGCCAAATGTCAATGAACAACAACGAAGCGCAAATGATCGAGGCCCGTAAAATGGGCATTCTTGATATTGCTCGTTTGTATGGCATACCGCCCAGCATGCTTGGTGAAAGCGCCGGTGAATCCTATAAATCGGTAGAGCAAACCACCTTAAACTATTTAGTGTTTGCACTAATGCCATGGTTAAAGCGCTGGGAAAGCGCAATGCACCGCGATTTATTATTACCAGAAGAAAGAGGCACCTACTTTATAGAGTTTAATTTTAGCTCATTAGTAAGAGGTGACTTTAAAACGCGGTACGACTCATACGCAATAGGCCGTCAATGGGGTTTCTTATCGGTTAACGACATACGCCGCTTTGAAAACCTACCACCAGTAGAGGGCGGCAACGAGTATTTAACACCGCTAAACATGCAAAGCCCAGAAGATAAAAAAGCAGCAAGCCAAATGTCAACCGCCACACCCGAGCAACGCCTAGAAATAGAGAAAATACTATGCCGAACATAAACTACCCACGTATTGCCGAAATGGCATTTAATACGCCACTACTTTGTACCGCGCACTTATCAAACATTATCGAATCGTTTATTGCTCCCCGATTACTAGGGCATATAAACGCTCAAAGCAATAACGCCGTATTGTCAGACGCGCAAATAAGCGCTAAAGAATCAATGCCAATTCCACTGGGCGACCCTGAAAAGGGCGATCACATTGTCGTTTTACCCGTTCACGGTATTTTAATCCCGCGCCGTGGTTCTATAACAGATTCGTGCGAAGAGGTAATGAGCTACGAATTTCTACGCACCCAAATGCAAAAAGCCCTTAACGACGATTCAGTGCTTGAAATTGTACTCGACATAAACAGCGGGGGCGGTACAGCGCAAGCCGCGTTTGAATGTGCCGAGTTTATTTATCAAGCGCGCAGCATTAAGCCAATACGCGCCATCATTAATTTTAACGCCTACTCAGGTGCGTATTTAATTGCCGCCGCCTGCACCGAAATCATTATTTCAGATACAGCGGGCGTAGGTTCCGTAGGCGTCTATCAAAAGCGCCTAGATATGACCAAAGCCTACGCCGACGCAGGTTACAAAATGCACACGTTCCACCGTGGCGCAACCAAGGTTTATTTTCACCCCGACGTCGAAATGAGCGAAGAAGAACGCGCCCACACCGAAAAAAACATAGAAAAAACCTATCAAAAATTTGTAGGGGCCATCGTTAAATACCGCGATATGAGCTTAGAGCAAGTTCTTGCCACCGAGGCCGACACCTACGAAGGGCAAGCCGCCATTGATTTAAAGTTAGCTGATCGCCTTGCCACCCCGCAAGACGCCATAAATCAAATAGCACAAGGCGCGGTGCAGCGCTCAAGCGCCCCAACAATTGCCCGCAGCATAAAAGCGCAAGCTGCAGCAATCGCACTAACACAAAATATTTAAATTCCCTGCCACGCGGCAGAGTTCACCCAAAGGTCGCATTTAGCGGCCTTTTTTTATAGCAAAAAAAAGGTAAAACTATTATGAATATCGCTCAACTTATCGCTGCGTGTAACTCGCAATTAGCTACAATAAATTCACTTGCCGCGATTGAGGCCGAAACAGGCCAATTAACCGCAGAACAATTAGCAAATTTCGACAAAGCACACGTAGAACTTAAAGATAACCAAGCAAAACTTGCGCGCCAGCGCTTAGCACAAGACACCGCAATCGAAACAGCAACACCAGTAATTGGCAACGGCTTTGGTAGCGGCCCAGCTATCCACACAAAAGCACCGTTAAAAGATTACCCAGGCGCAAAGGTCGCGCGTTTAGCAATGTCAATTGCAGCAGCTAAAGGCAACTTAGCTGACGCTCGTCTTTTTGCTGAAAACGAAATCGGCGATAAAGACGTTGCAATGGCAGTAACCACCGCCGCCAACTCCGGCGGGTCGCTAGTGCCTGAAAACTGGGCGAGCGAAGTTATCGAGCTGCTAACACCGCGTACATTAGTGCGTAAAATGGGTGCGCGCTCAGTGCCATTGCCAAACGGCAGCCTAACGATCCCACGTCAAAGCGGCGGTGCTACATCGCAATACAAAGGCGAAACAGAAAAAGGCTCAGTGTCAGAATCTAAATTCGGCGATTTAAAAATGCAGGCTAAAGAGCAAATCTCTTTAGTTGCTATGTCAAACAAATTAATTGGCCATGCAGGTTATCGTATTGAGCAGCTTGTATTAAACGACATGATCAACGCAACAGCCCAAACCCAAGATCGTGCATTTATTCGCGGTGATGGCACAGGCGAAACGCCAACCGGTATCCGCAAAACGGCCATCGATGCAGGCCGCGTTATCGCATTTAGCGGTTCATTAATTGCCACTAATATTGACGAATATTTAGGTGCGTTAATGCTTGGCCTTGAAGAATCAGATTCAAACATGATCATGCCTGGTTGGATGTTGCCACCACGTACCGCCCGTTACTTAAAAGACTTAAAAGATGCAAGCGGCCGTAAACAATACCCTGAAATGGATAAGGGTACTTTAAAAGGCTTACCGTTCGATACAACAACCAATATCCCTGCCGATCTGGGTGTTGATTCAAACGAATCTGAAATTTACCTTGTTGATTTTAACGACGT
>Ga0209309_10001753_pt1 | contig 20932 bp, 32 predicted proteins | sample COGITO_mtgs_1204_2_FD_184807 | JGI IMG/M metagenome (GOLD analysis project Ga0209309, IMG submission 184807) | Pelagic marine microbial communities from North Sea - COGITO_mtgs_120412 (SPAdes) (version 2) | ecosystem: Environmental > Aquatic > Marine > Epipelagic ... | reverse complement strand
TTGCGGATTAATGATTACCTTCGTCAAATGTTCTACATTATGGGTATTGATCTGGTTGATTTTAAAGTTGAGTATGGTTATACTGCTCATGGTGAGTTGCTACTTGCCGATGAGATCAGTCCTGATAGTATGAGGCTCTGGAAGATTGGTAGTGATGAAAGATTTGATAAAGATCTATTCAGAAAGGATGAAGGTGATATTGTTCCTGCCTATCGTGAGATCCTTGACCGACTACAACCACTTGCTATCCAATGATGAACGATAAAAAAATTATGAACTTGAAGACAGCAAAAAAATTGATGTCAAATGTTTCTTATAGTCAAAGTAGAAACAGGGTAAATAATCGTCCAGTCAAAGAAATTCTTTTGGATGAAGGTTTGTTGGTTAAAAAGTTTGACGAGCAAGATGGGAAATGTTATTGGTCTGGTTTGCCTCTTAAAGAGGAATATAACTACATCAAACATCATCCACTAGCAATTAGTGTTGAGCGTCTTGATAATCGACTTGGATATACTTATGAGAATACTGTTCTGACTAGAAGATTATATAATCTTGGTAGAATGGCGTTTCCTGAGGATGAGTTTAGAAAAGTCTTAAAAGAAATGAATACCGAAATTATGATGGAGTGTGAATTGAAATGAAACACCACATACCTGATATCATTAGAAAGAATTCTTTTGATTGCTTCAAGAGTTTGAATGCTGCTGAGAGAGCAGTTGTTATGTTTGGTGAGGAGGAGTATCGTAAATCATTAGACCTTGAGAATGATGATGCTCCCTGTTGGAAGATACCAAGTGGAGAGTCAACATCTTTTGTTGGTTGGAACCCTATGTGTATCCCAACAATGGATTACATCGTATGGAAACTAGACCGTCGTGAAAAAATTGCAAAAGGAGAAATTCACTAATGGCACTATCTAAATCAGTTGAAGAATCACTAAACGAAGCAATGTCAGATTTACGAAATGCTTTAGCATTTGCTGCTAGACAAGAACGTCCAATTGTTTGTACACAGATTGCTAGGATACTTAGTGAGATTGAAAGCATCGGGTCTTTTGAAAATATTATGGATACGCTTGACGATAAAATCTCGGATATGGGAAACTAATGGATTACAAAACTTCTGGTGTTGATATTATAAAGGGTAGATCTTTTGTAGAGTATATCAAAGCATTGGCACCTAACATTGGTGGGTTCAATGGAATGATGGAAGTGCCATCAGGATATGAGAAACCTGTACTAGTATCTGGTGCTGATGGTGTCGGAACTAAAATGAATATCTGTAGGATTGCTGATGATTACACCACTATTGGTCAGGACCTTGTTGCTATGTGCGTCAATGACGTTATATGTTCTGGCGCTAAACCATTATATTTTCTAGACTACATCTCTACCAAATCACTTGATGCTAATGTCAGTGACATTGTTCATGGAGTTGCCACCGGTTGTGCGATGGCTGGAATGGAACTGCTAGGTGGAGAGACTGCAGAGCATTTTAGGCAGACTGATTATGATCTTGCCGGATTCTGTACTGGTATTGTTGAGAAGAATCAGATTGTTGATGGTAGTAACATCCGAGCAGGTGATGTAGTCATTGGTATTGAGAGTAGTGGATTTCATAGTAATGGATATACTCTTATCAATGATATGTTGTGGAGACATAAGATTTTCTACAAGGATATGCCTGAGTTGCTGAGACCAACCACCATCTATTCCCGTCTCATACAGCACCTGTTGGACGAAGTTCCTATACTAGGCATGGCACACATCACTGGAGGAGGACTGCCTGAGAACCTCCCACGATGCCTTCCAAAGGGTCTGACTGTTGACGTGGACTATGGAGCATGGGATGTTCCAGATATGTTTGAGATTATTCAGAATGCGGGTAGCATTTCTGATGATGAGATGAAAAATGTATTCAATATGGGTATTGGATTCTGTCTAGTTGTACCAGCAGAAGTAGCAGAACGTACACAATGTCTTATTGCTGATACTCCATTTGGTATGCGGTCTTGGATCATTGGAGAAGTAAGAGACCTTTACAACTAACAATAATACTGTTAAACTTAAAGGAGTAGTCTATTTTATATGCTTGCTTCTAAAATTGCAGAGACAATGAACACTCTTGGGTGGGGCAACGATGATAACATCGTTGTAGAGATTGGCGGAACTGTTGTTTCTGGTATTGATCAACCTGAGGGTTATAATAAAAAGTGGTCGTCCCCACTTGGTCACCGTAAGTATAATAAAGATGCTTTCATTGTGATTAAAAACAAATCACGGGATCCTTTTGAGTCTTCCCAACCCTTAGGAAGAGAGCACAAACCTCACCATGCCGCACAGGTAAATAGTACCTCAAAGTAAACAAAATTATGACCTCACCTTCGTTCACAGTCTACTCTAAAAATGGATGTCCTTTCTGTACAAAAGTAATTGCTGCCCTTCAACTTGCTGAACTTACTTTTGTTGAGTATAAACTTGATAGGGATTATAAGAAGAGCGAGTTTTATGCTGAGTTTGGACCAGGTTCTACCTTCCCTCAGGTGTTATCAAATGGACAAAAACTTGGGGGATGTCAAGAAACTGTTAAATACCTGAAAGAAAATAAACTGGTCTGATGGATAACGTAGACTTATATGACATCGTAGAACACGCAATTGATCATGCTTTTCAAGGAAAATATGTGATAAACATGTATCAATACTTAAAAAGTATTCAGGCTACCAAGAGAGACGCAACTGAGTTTATTGAAAGTTCCACTGCAAAGGAAATCAATCTCTTAATATTAGACTTAGATGAATATCTTGAAGGTGGTGCTGATGGAATGCATCAACAACTTCGTGAAGGATATGGTCATATAAGAAAACCAGAGGCACGAAAAATAAGAAAATATCTTTATGGTATACTTGAGGATGCATGGAAGTATGAACAAGAAAAAAGACCAGGACGAAAACGAAAGACCAATAAATAATCGTAACAGTGATCCACCTTTGAATCTCAATCGGGGTGTAGAGTTACTACTTAGAAACAAAAGGAGAAAACCAAACGCGCCCAAAACTTTTGAGATTAAGTTTGGAAGAGTTTTTCCTTTTTTCAAGAAAGAGATTAACTTATTTCTAGACTTTAGTTTAGATGTTAAAACAAAAGAATCTCTAAAAGGGGAGGATTAAAATGTTAGCAGTAACTTTAACGCTATCGACTGTAATTTCTGTGATATTTTTTTTAGTAGGAGGAGTAATCGGATACCTACTTAAAGAATATGTGATCGAAAGAAACTCAACTTTCATACCTACCCATCCCGAAATGTTCGATGAACACGGTCAAATTTTACCAGATGATATTCTTGCTGTAAGATTTGAGAACACCCTTGAAGATTATTCTGAAGGGGAAGAATAAATAACCTAACCTGATTTGAAATACTATGCCTAAGTCACCACTTCCACCTAATCCTTTCATGCATGAGATCCTTGATCATGTTAGTAAGCAGAGAACGGTAACTAAAAAAGTTGAAGTATTGAAAGAGTTTGCAAATGCTGCACTTAAATCTCTTCTTATTTGGAACTTTGATGATACTGTAGTCTCTCTTCTACCTGAAGGAGATGTGCCATATGAGAAGAATGATGTTCCTATTGGTACAGATCACACCTCTTTGAGAAAAGAGTATAGGAATCTCTACCACTTTGTACAAGGAGGTAATCCAAACCTCTCCAAGACTCGTAGAGAATCTATGTTCATTCAGATTCTTGAAGGTCTTCATCCTGCAGAAGCAGATTTGCTTTGCCTCGTAAAGGATAAAGGACTTCAATCTAAGTACAAACTTACAAAAGGTGCTGTTGAAACTGCATTCCCAGACATCCAATGGGGAGGTAGGTCTTGAAGATTTATGAGACTAACTGCGACCCAACTTTAGCAGAAGACAAGTTGCTACCTAACAATGCTTTTCTTGTTAAGTATAGTGATAAAGAAGAAATCAAATATGATATTGTAATCTGCTCAAAAAAAGTATCCATCTTTGATCATTACTATGATCAATATAAGAAAGGACTGTTGGATATCACACAAGCTGCTGGAACTGTAAGTCCAAAACTTTGGACTGATCCTAAGCAACCACAACCACAAACTAAATCGAGCAAAAAGAAATGAGTAGTGGATTTGATGTAGACTTTGATATGTCTTCTGATGAGATTAGTGTTCTTATGAAAAAGTATAAGAAGATTAAAAAATATCAGAAGTCTAATCTGTTTACCATTAAGACTATTAACGGCACAGAAAATTATGTTTCTAAAATGATTGAAGAAGCAAAGGAAGAGGGATTTTAACTCCCCTCTTGACTAATAATGTATGAGGTCTATAATAAGACCTGACGTTCATCCGAGAAATCGGACGCAAGTAAGTCGCGGAACGGAGCCGTTCATCCCATGTTGGAACTGTTATTCTACACAACACTCACCTGTACTCAAACTGATGCTATTATGCTGAAGATTGAGAACAATGCTAACCTTAATAATCATCTTAAGGTTGAGTTAGTTGAGACCCTAAAGGACTCAGCACCAGAATGTCAGTGGTATTGGGACGCACACGACTGAAGGAACGGGAAAAACGGATCCTGCTTATGCAGAGAAGGTTCAACTTTCACCCAACTTCAGGAGTAAATCAATGACTACAATCACCTATAGAGGACAGCAGTACGACAAAGAGGCATACAAAGCCGCTGTGTTGGAAGAGCAAACTCAAAAGCAAAACCACAATCTAATGTATCGTGGTATTAGAATTGAACGTAAGTTCGCATCTAAGAGTTGATAGTTGCATTGTCCAATAAATGATGCTATTATGGGGACTACCCGACTAGTCCCCATTTTTTATGGAAAAGGATAAACTTAAACTTATCGTCAGAAATTTGAGACTTCTAGTTGATGCTTTGGAGTCTGAAGTTTACTCTGATGTTGAGTCATACAAGCATGATACTAAATACCAAGCACCTATCCTCGATTATGATGAAACATATGATGATGATGGATATCCAGATTAACCATGTATGAAGAATTAAATTCATTACACAAAGAAATTAAACAAGATGAATAATGTAACACTGGTTTCAGTAACACCTGATGCTGAAAAACATATTGCTTACTGTGCTCGTGTAAGTAACCCATCCAATCAAGGTAATGATTCTTTTGATGGATTGCTTAAGTATTGTATTAAGCACAAGCATTGGAGTATCTTTGAGCAGTCATTTATGACTCTTGAAATTGAAACTTCTAGAGCAATCGCAGCTCAAGTGCTGCGTCATCGCTCATTTACTTTCCAAGAATTTTCACAACGCTATGCAGATTCATCTTTGCTAAGTGATAAGATCGTGCTGCCTGAACTGCGTCGTCAGGACACAAAGAATCGTCAGAACTCTACTGACGATCTTGATCCATTTGTTCAACAGAACCTTGAGTTGCAGATGCAGACTTTGTTTGACTCCTCCATGGCACTGTATCAACAGATGCTAGAACGTGGTGTGGCAAAGGAGTGTGCTAGGATGGTGCTTCCCCTCGCCGTAGGAACCCGACTCTACATGAGTGGCTCACTTCGTTCTTGGATGCATTATATTGATTTGAGAGCCTCTAATGGTACTCAGAAAGAACATATGATTATTGCGGAAGGTTGTAAGACAATCTTCTGTGAGCAGTTTCCAATCATTGGTGCTGCTCTAGAATGGGTCTAAATACTACACTGAAGAGGTGATTATGCCGTCATATCCTGTTGTTAACAGCGAAACTGGTGAACAAAAAGAAGTAAAGATGAGCATTCATGACTGGGATCAGTGGAGAGAGGACAATCCAAATTGGTCTCGTGACTATTCTGATCCTTCCACATTCCCTGGAGTTGGAGAGGTTGGTGAGGTTTATGATAAACTGAAAAAATCACATCCTGGATGGAATGATGTTCTTCGCAAAGCATCTAAAGCTCCTGGATCTATAGTAAAACCTATTTGATTGATATGCCCGTTAGAAAAAAGAAAGATAACCCGGTTCCCTTTGGTACGAGCAATCGAACAATGAAAAGGAAAAAACCTATCAATCTTGATTACATTAGAAAGATAGAACCACTTACTGAAAATCAGCAAAGGTTTTTTGAAGAGTACAAGGGAGATCAGAACCTTGTAGCATATGGATGTGCAGGTACAGGTAAGACCTTTATCACCCTCTACAATGCTCTTCTAAATGTATTAGACCCCAGCACACCCTACGATAAAATCTACATCGTAAGGTCGCTTGTACCCACCAGAGAGATTGGTTTTCTCCCTGGAGATCATGAAGATAAGTCCTCTCTTTACCAGATTCCATATAAGAATATGGTAAAGTATATGTTTGAGATGCCTGATGACAATGCGTTTGAAATGCTTTATGCTAACCTCAAGGCACAAGGCACAATCAGTTTCTGGAGTACATCCTTTATTCGTGGAACTACTCTTGATAATGTTATTGTTATTGTTGACGAGTTCCAGAATCTAAACTTCCATGAACTAGACTCTATGATCACCCGTGTTGGTGAGAATAGTAAGATTATGTTCTGTGGTGATGCAACTCAAACTGATTTGATTAAAACAGCAGAGAAAAATGGTATCGTAGATTTCATTCGTATCCTCAAGAACATGCCTTCGTTTAGTATGGTAGAGTTTGAAGCAGAAGACATCTGTAGGAGTGGACTCGTTAAAGAGTATATTATTGCTAAACTTGAACTAGGTATGTAATGTTTAATCATGTTGAAATTGAATATCCATCTCTCAGTAGACAGATGGTTGATGGAGTTAGGTATTATGATACTCCCGATGGACAAAAGTTAGTATCAATCACGTCCATTATTAGTCATTACAATCGAGAAATCTTCATTAATTGGAGAAAGAAAGTTGGTAATGATGAAGCAAATAAGATAACCAAGCAAGCAACTAGCAGGGGCACTGATATGCATACCCTTGCTGAATATTATCTTCGCAATAAAGATCTTCCAACAGTTCAACCACTGTCTGAGTTTCTTTTTAAGCAAGCAAAAGGAGAGATTGATAAAATCGATAACATTCATGCTATCGAACAGTCTTTGTTTAGTTATGAACTGGGTGTTGCTGGCAGTGTAGATTGTATTGCTGAATATGACGGTGAACTTGCGGTCATTGATTTTAAAACATCAAAGAAACCCAAACCTAGAGGATGGGTTGATCATCATTTTGTACAATGTGCAGCATATGCTTGCATGTTATACGAGATGACTGGTATAATGGTAAAGAAGTTTGTCATTATCATGTCGTGTGAAAATGGTGAGACCACAATTTATGAAGAATATGACAAGAAAAAGTACATCCAACTTCTCTCCAAATATATTAGAGAGTTTGTTGAATTTAAACTCCAGGAATATGGTAAGTCCTGACAACAAAGAAATCGAAAATCTAATAGAGACAAAGTTCTATTGCTCTAGAAGGTTTGCGGAAGAGATTGAATCTATTGCTCATACTAATAAAGGTATGAAGTATATTGATGCGATTGTATTCTTTTGCGAGAAAAACAATCTTGATGTAGAATCTATTCCCAAACTTATATCCAAACCACTGAAGGAAAAACTGAAGTGTGAAGCAATTGAACTTAACTTGCTCAAGAAGACTTCTCACGCTAAACTTCCACTATGATATCATCCCAAGATCTCAGACATCATCGAATGCTAGCAGCAATCAGGGAAAATAATATCCCTGAAGATGAACTGAAATACTTGGGAATGATTGATGAATCACATACCTATCTTATAGATGGGAAACATATTGTGAAACTTGAAAACATTATTGACTTTGAAGAAGTAGATGATCCCGAAAGTGACTCCCTTTGATTGCTATAAATCCTACCTTGGATTGAAAAACCATTTTACTAAAGAGAGTTATGATTATCATAGATATGGTGGTAAGTCTCGTGCATCTTTAGATAGTTTTTATAAACGACGTGATAGGTTTTTCTTTGAGAAACTAAGTAGACAGAAGAATGATGAGGAAGTAGTTCAGTTCTTTGTATCTAACTTTGTATCTTGTGATGACCCTCAATCATTATGGATTGGAGAGATTGTCCGTAATGGTGAACAAAACTTTACTGACTGGAAGAAGCGGTTGCAGTCACTAACATATACATTTAAAACAGAAATTGAAAACGTGTTTACAGGTCAGGATTTTGATGCTATGCTGGTGATTGAGGGAACTAAGCACTCCTCAATCATCAAAGAGCACCTTGCTGGGCACCTGTCTTTAGAGTCAATTGTTATCTTGAATAAGATTATTGGATTCAAAGATGACTATGATAAAAAGTTAAAGGATCCTGTATGGAAGTTTCTTTCTATGAGAATATCCAAGTATAATTCCTTTATACATATAGACGTGTTCAAATACAAGAAAATGTTGAAACAAATTATTTGCGGAGGGTTATGAGTTTCTTTAGTTCAAACTTTGTTCAAGAAGAGATGAAAGCAATCACAGAACTTCAAGATAGGATCTATGGAAAAGTTTTCTCTTTTTCTACAATGAATAATGATGACAAACTAGAACATGTTGAACTGCTTGAAGAATTGTTGAACAAACAAAAGATTCTGTATGCTAGGATGACTCTTTCTGATGATCCCGAAGCAAAAGTAATGAAAGATAATATCTTATCTTCTGCTCAACAACTAGGATTCCCTCCTGATGTGGATCTTAATTATGTCTTTTCTAATATGACGAACATCATTGAAAAGATGAAAAAAACTATTAATGAGTCTGCTTGACAAACCACTGAAACTATCTTATAGTTCATGGTTCAAGAGGCTACCCAAACCTCAACAAAGCTACGGGACACAAACCAAATACAACAAATACGGAGTTTATCAAATGAGTTTTTCGGATCTCAAAAAGCAATCTTCTCTAGGTTCTCTTACCAATAAACTGGTAAAGGAAGTAGAAAAGATGAATAACACTGGCGGCAGTAGCGATGACCGTCTGTGGAAACCAGAAATGGATAAGTCTGGTAATGGATATGCCGTTATCCGTTTTCTTCCTGCCCCTGACGGAGAAGATCTCCCTTGGGTAAAACTGTTCTCTCACGCCTTTCAAGGACCTGGCGGTTGGTATATTGAGAACTCGCTGACCACCATTGGTGGTAAGGACCCTATCGGAGAATTGAATAGGGAACTTTGGAACAGCGGAAGCGATAAGGATAAGGAAACTGTCCGTAAGCAAAAGCGTAAGTTGTCTTTCTACGCCAACATCTATGTCGTAAAAGATCCTGCCAATCCTCAGAACGAGGGTGGAGTATTCCTCTATAAGTTCGGCAAGAAGATCTTTGACAAGGTTATGGATGTAATGCAACCTGAGTTTGAAGATGAAACACCCATCAATCCATTTGATTTCTGGGGTGGTGCTAACTTTAAACTGAAACTGCAGAAGAAAGATGGTTACTGGAACTATGATAAGTCAGAGTTCGACCGTCAATCACCTCTTCTTGATGATGATGACGCACTTGAAGCAATCTGGAAGAAGCAGCATTCATTGACTGCCTTCGTTGCTTCTGATCAATTCAAGTCATATGAAGACTTGAAGAAGCGTCTTGATTATGTTTTGGGTACTAAATCCACTCGTACATCAGCACAGCAGGAAGAAACGGAGTATGATAACTACGCAGCAGCAGAACAAAAGGCAGTCAGTGAAGAAGATGTCATGCGAAAGCTTGAAGATTCTTACCAAGCATCAAAGGGTACTGAAACAACAACCACTTCTGATGACGATGATGATCCTATGTCTTACTTTGCAAAACTTGCTGATAGTTGATGAAGTATAACTGAGGTTAATATTCTGAGGGGATAATACCCCTCTTTTTTTGTGCGAAAATCAACTTTTAGTTTCAAAAAAGGTCGGAAAAAATCTCCAGCAATTTTTTGACCCTATTACTTTTTTTCTAATCATAGATTCTAATATTCTCACCCTTAACTAAGTCATCATTAACATATTGTGAGGACTCAGAACTATATCGCATAGCATCTTCAATTTGATCTAGGATAGTAGTAATATATTGAGGTTTAATTAAAAAGATATTTCTTTTATTATCTTGAATCTTGTCTTCATATTGTTGATTAGTAATCCCTTGAGTGATTTTTCCTTTAGTGACTGTGCCTGGAATACTTCTATCATAATATGTTATACTATAGTCAGATGGCACTTCAAGACCTGCAGGAACTAAAACTCTAGCACTATTAGTCAGTACTTTTATCGTTTCATAGTGATGTACTTCAGCAAAATTTGATTCAGTATCATACTTGTCTATCATATAGTTGTAGAATGAATCTTGAGACAATGGCCATTCTGTTTCTACATTAAGAATATTGTTTGCTAACAGAACAACCCAATCATAATATGGATTGTCATAATAAGTATAAGCAATTTGATCTGGTCTTTCGTCACCAATAATCTTATACTTGGTAAAGTATGAAAGATCATTAAGTACTTCTGATTTTATTTTAAATCTTTTAAAAATATTTTTGACTTGAACATAGTCATTAATATTCTTAGCACCAGGAATCCTGCTGACGTAATCAAAGTTTGGAAGATACTGGAAGTAAGGATTAGGCATTTTAGTAACTCATGTCGTTAGTGGCATAGTCGATTTCGTCAGCATATATTGGTTCAATCTCTGAGAATGATAGACCAATATCATAAGAAGTCATTGAAGGATTGTTTGGATCATTATAAGTCATGTATGAACCATCAGGTGTATAGTTCACATTAAATGCTGATAAAGCACAAGGTTTAATCTTGTTCATATATGGGTTCTGTTCTTTATTAAACCCACTGATGTATTTAAGTTTAAATACGTTTGGACTTAACAAGAATAGATTTGTAGTAGACCTTTGTGCGGCCATATTTTTCTTAAAGAACTTAATAATCTTTCTAACCATTATTGCTTCATTTGCACTTCTTGGTGTTAGTTTAAAACTAAAACTAAATGTTCTTAACTTAGGTCCATTGAAAAGTAATTCAAGGTTCGGATTGATAACAGCACCAGCGGATCTGCCTGTAATACTTGCCTTAACTGCTTGACCTGCAAAATATGCAGCAAGAAATTGTTTTCCTGTCGGGTCTCCCGAAAACTTATCTATTATCATCATTCCACTATTAGCTAGGGCATCAATTGCTCCTTTAATATCTAGGGTAGATCCTTTGTTTATTGCACCTAGTGCTCCTTTTCCTAACTCAGACTGAACAGCATTCAGCATATCACCACCCCAATCTACAGAGTTTGACTCTGAGAAGTTAGGTTGCATTGGTAATGTAACTGTACCTAGTAATTTTTCTACATTTTTATATCTGTCCTCAGCAGCAGTGGGGTTAAAACCTAAACCAGCAGGCACATATGCATACGGAGAAATCTGTATGAGGTCATACTTTAATTCTTTAGGAATATATATGGGATATTGTAAACTTACGTTTTCTCCGAATGTTCCTTCTCTCCTTCCTGCATTAACATTATCCCTAAGATCATTTTCAGTTAGAGGAGTACTAGTCTGACCATCTTCAGGAGGAAGTGCAGAGTTAGTATCACCAGTATCACCAGTACTATTGGTGTCTAGTACAACTGGGGGTGGTGGATCTGAGTCTAGTACAACTGGGTTTGGGGTTTGGACTACATTACTTTTAGCAGCAGGTACGCCAGGAATTGCCTTATATCCCTCATAACCTGCGATTGTATTCAGTGTTGGTGCTAAGGGATGCTCGTCATTATCTTTAATTAAATAATTAAGAGTTCCTATTGTCGCTTTTTTTGTACGGTATACTATGCTACTAAGTTGTGTTTTAGCGGAGACGGTTGACGGACGAAAAGCAATTCTTTGATAAATTTCTTTATTTTTACTATTAGGGGAAAGTTCATTAGTGCTGGCGTTGTAAGTTGCAAACAGTTTATTACTACCCCCAAGACCAATGAAACCGTTTTCTGTAACATATAAATCAAAATTACCAGTTTTAACATTGAACCTTGATAAAACCGTCTCTTCACGCTCAGTGCCAGATTTATCTTTTGTTTCTACTTTGACAGTAGGTAATTCATATATAAGTCCACCCACCTTAGGGTAGGTAACACCATCTGGTAGTTGGTCCGCCATATCTTTTTTTTATTTTTATTTATCTTGAAGTTTCAAACTTCTGATACGGGATTGCTCTAGCATCATTAAGTTCAAGTGGATATATGACATGAAACCTTCCAATCACTTCTTCCCAAGAGTAGTTTCTAAATGTTCCCCAGTGGTAGTTGATACCTCTAATACCCCATCTGAAGATACCAACACAAGCAATCAATGGATGTTCATCATATCTAATCCTTGATGTCTTAGGTTGATATATGAATGTATAGTATCTTCCAACCTCAGGAACCAATACTTCTTCAGTCAAAACCTGTAACAATTCAAACATCATATCATCAGGTTGACCTTGATTTATAATATCATCACGAACATATTCAAGTCTATTTGTTCCGCTTTCTAGATACTCTTCTTGTTCTTGATCCATAAGGTTTGATACCTAGTTCGTCTTCAGTGATAATCTTAAACTCAACACCATTATCTATACAGAACTCGGTTGCTGCTTTCCACTTTGCTTGATTCACAGCATAAGTTTTGGTTTCATAGATGAATGATTTAGTAACACGTTCACTCTTCTTAGGTGGTTGTGTTTGTTTCTTTGGTTTTACTTCAACCACATATTTTTTAATCTTACCACTAACTTCTTTAACTTCAATCAGATAGTCTGGATAGTAACGATGAATTCTGTTATCAATAGGAGAAACATATGGGATGCTAAACTCTTCTGATGCCCACTTTAATATGTTGGGATTGTTATCACACCAGTTGCAGAAGCGACGTTCCCAAGAACTTCTACAAATAATATTATTAGCATTGCCCTGATATTTTTCAGGATTGGATGGTTTATATATCGACTTTATACTTTCTCCCACTTCCCTACTACATAGTATAGTAATCGAGTCTATTTATAGATGGCTGGCCCACGTCCAAAGGGAATTAGAACATCTGATTTGAAGAGTAGGGTGATGAACCTTGCTCAAACTTCTTCTTATGCTATAAGTTTACAACCACCTAGAGATGTATTGAACTTTCTGAGAGCTAGAGGGTTTACATACAATACTGATGGAAAGAATGTTGAACTCCTTTGTAGTGAAGCATCTATTCCAGGTAGTTCATTAGCAACTCACGATCAGGTGGGTGATTACTACGGAGCAAGAGAACAGTTTGCTTATCGTAGAATCTATGATGATACTTTTGATGTTCAGTTTTATGTTGATAGAAACTATAATACGATTAGGTTCTTTGAAACCTGGATGGATTATATTGTAGGTCAAACAGGAACTACAAATGAATATAAAGGAGACACTGCTATCTATAGGATGTCTTATCCTAAAGGTGCTAATGGTGGATATAAATCTAATATCTTTATGACTAAGTTTGAAAAAGAGATAACAGGACCTGCTCTTTACTATACTTATGTTGGTGCTTTCCCTAAAGCAATGCAGAAGGCTGCTGTAAGTTATGGTCCAAGTGATATTCTAAGAGTTAATGTTCAGTTCTCATACATTAGACACGTTGTAGATACTAATATTTCTAGTGCTAATACCGATGCTCGTACTAGTGTAAGAAATCAATTTACAGCAGCATCTTTAACAGAACAATTCGCAGCAGCCGCTGAAATAGATGCTCAACTTAATAAAGGAAGAGGCGTGCCTGATGGAACTCTATTCTCGGGAACAACTCTAGAAACAAGTAATAGTATTACCTAATAAATATACCGACTGACTGACTAAAACATTATGCCCTTACCTAAGATTTCAACACCGACATATGAGTTGGAATTACCTTCGACCAAACAAAAGATTAAGTATAGACCTTTCCTTGTAAGAGAAGAAAAACTTTTAGTACTTGCCTTAGAGAGCGAAGATAATACTCAGATTACTACAGCAATCAAAACCGTAATCAAGAACTGTATTTCTACAAGAAACATTAAAGTAGAAGACCTCCCTACATTTGACATTGAGTTCTTGTTCCTTAATATCAGAGGCAAGTCTGTCGGAGAAGAAGTAGAAGTCAATATCATTTGTCCTGATGATGGTGAGACTGAAGTTCCAGTCAAGATTAATCTTGATGAGATTGAAGTCAAGTTCAGTGAAGACCATGATAAGATGATTAAACTGGATGACCAACTTACAATGGAGATGAAGTATCCTTCTCTTGACCAGTTTATTAAAAACAACTTTGACCTTAGCGATGATTCAGCAATGGATCAATCCTTTGAAATTATTGGTGGATGTATTGATAAAATCTTTAGTGCAGATGATGTCTGGGCAGCAGAAGATTGTAGTCGTGAGGAGATTAATGAGTTCTTAGAACAGATGAACTCTCTTCAGTTTAAAAAAGTTGAAGAGTTTTTCAATACTATGCCTAAACTATCGCATGAAATTGAAGTAAAGAATCCCAAGACTAAGAAAAAAGGTACTGTCGTTTTGGAGGGTTTATCCAGTTTTTTCGCGTAGGGATGATCCATATGGATCTTGAGGGGTACTACAAGTTAAATTTTGCCCTGATGCAGTACCATAAATATTCATTAACTGAGATTGAAAACATGATGCCTTGGGAGCGTGATGTTTATGTCGCACTTCTACAGCAACACTTAGAGGACGAAGAGCAAAAGTCAAAGGCAAGACAGAATGGATGAAATCCCAGAGGGTCTAGACGATCTACTGAATAGCATATTAGGAAAGAAGAAGTCTAATCCTTCTGGTGGATCCTCTGCGCTTGCTATTTCTTCTAAGGCAAAGAAGAAACAATCAGTTAAGGAAGATAATATTGAAGAAATAATCCTAAGACTTTTAGGGTTAGATGATGTTAGTGATATAGATTACGATACATATAAAACTCTTCTCAGAGAGAAGATGGCTGCTGGTAGAATGTCCAACAGTCAGATGCCTACTGAAGAAGTAGAACTTCTTACGAATGAGTTCAAAAGAGTTAAGTCAAAGACAGGTAGATTCAAACCCAAACCCAAGAAGAAAGTAAAAGCAGATGCTTTCTTTTCTGGTGCGATTCAGAAAAAAAGTTCTGTCCCTAAGAAAACAGCAGCAGCAGTATCTCCTAAAACTAATCTGCAGGATGATGTAATAAATGAAATACAAAAGATAAAACCAGATGATTCTTCTGCGTTTATTGAAAATACATTAGTCCCACAAGTCAATAAGATATCTGAGAACCTTAATAGTATTGTTGATACCCTCAACAAACAGTTTCAGTTAGAAAAGAAGAGTGAAAAGAAAGAAGCATCAGCAGCAGATACATTAAAGAAGAAGACAAGAGAAACAAAATTAGAAACACCTGAAAAAGATAATAAGTTTAAAAGTGCAGCAAAGGCAGCATTGAAACCTGCTGGCAGTTTCTTTGATATGATTCTAGACTTCTTTAAGAATATATTATTAGGTGGAGCATTGCTTCGTCTTATTGAAATCTTAAAAGATCCAGGAAAAGCATTTCAACCGTTTGTTGATTTTGTGAATAAGTTTATTGATTTTATAAACTCTATATCTACTTGGACAAATGAAAATATATTAGGACCTATTAATGATTTTATTGGTGGTATTTTTGATGCCTTTAATGCTTTAGAAGATAATGTTAATAAAGCATTAGCACTATTTGGTGCTGATCCTATAGACAATATCAAAGAGGAGGACAAACCAGTTCTGTCAATCCCTATGATAGAACCATATGAAAATCCATTTGCTGCACCAGAACCAGAACCAGTCACAGGATTGGATGGTGGTTCACTAGTAACTGATTCAACAGGTCAAAAAATCTCTGGTATGGGTGCTGATACTCAACTAGTAGCACTCTCTCCTGGTGAAGTTGTGATGAGTAATAAAGCAGGAGACATGTATGGTAGAGACAATCTACTTGCTGCTAATGCTGCTGCTGGGGGAACTAACAGACCTAAGATAGGTAAAGGAGGTCTTCTAGGGTTTTCTGAAGGTGGTGGATATAATATACGAAGAGCTACCAGTAGAGATGTAGGGGCACCTACTATGGGTGCCGCACCTTTAGGTCTTATGCTTGTTCCTGGACATGGTGGATATGGTGGAGGAACACCTGGTGAAACGTCAGGATTATCAAAACAAAAAGGAATGGCCATGGGTTGGGATGAATATCTTGCTAATGTGATGATTGGAAAAAATGTGGTTCAACAGGTGAAAGATACCAATCCTGGAATCCCTATTCAATTCTATGAAAAACCAGGTGGGTTTGAAAATAGTACTCAGGGTTTTAAGGATGCCATTGCCCACTATAAGGACTTAGAAAAACAGGGTTATGAGGTAATTGAAATTCATCATGATGCTCCTAAGGGTGCAGGTGGATTGATAGGTAGTTATACAAATTATTCTAAACTTGATAAACGACTTGCAGAGATTGGTGGTAACTTTGGTGCTGGTTATAAGGGTAGATTTGAGACTGGATATGGAATGGCTAAAGCTGGTATTAGCATATTTGAAGTTGCACCTCTTAGTGGTAGATATGAACAAGGACTGATATTAGGTGATAACAATGCTATTAATGCTGGATCTGCTCCATTAATCCAAGCAATCACTGAAGTATATGGAGGGTCTATTACTAGTGTTCCCTTATCGGACCCTACTCAACAACAAGTGCAGATGAGACCAAGTAATGCTCCTCTAACTGCTCCTGGTGCCCCTGATGGAAGAGGAAGAACTAGAGTAGTCATACTGCCTCCTGGTGGTCAGAACCCTGGTGCTAACCCAAACAGTGCGTCTAGTGGGTCACAATCCACATTACCTAAGTTTTCTGCTACTGATCCTAGGAACACTGAACTAATCGTCATTAAATCAATCTATAATATCGTAGGATAATATGGCGATACCTTTTCTTCTTAGCGCAGCAACAAGATTAGTAACTTCACAGATGGCCAAGAAGGCAGCGAAGGAAGGTGTGAAGAGAGCAGCAAAGAAATTTGTAAAGGGAAAGAAGAAAGATAAAGTAAAATCTAAAGGTGGTGCTTTAGTTAAGAGAGCAGAAGTATCTCAAGGAAAAACTCAACAAAGAGTTTCATACCAGAAACTACTTAATACATCTAAAGATGTAGGTTCTGTTGATAAGATACAGCAGAATATTAGTTACGAAAGTCTGACTAAAACAATGCAGGGCATTGTTAAGACTACTACTCAACTTGATAAGACTCTTAAGAAGCAGTTATTAGTTGATAAAAAGAAAGCAGATAATAAAAAGAAATTAACATCTGCTAAGAAGAAGAAACAAAGAGAAGAAAATCTAGAGAAAAGAAGACTAAATCTTGGTGGCATTGGTTCTGCCGCAATGGGTGTTGCTAATAAGTTTAACATCATTGACTTCTTCACCAACATATTACTTGGTGGACTCATCCTATGGATGATTAATAATGTTGATAAAATGAAATCAGCATTTAAGTTACTTGAAAATAATATCTATGCTTCATTTTTGATTCTAAGAGGTGGTCTTCGAGCAATAAAAGGTGTACTTAAATTTGCTATCAAAGCACCTTTTAGGTTAGTAGCAACAGTAGGGAGGACAATTGGAAAGATTGCTGGTGGTATTCTTAAAGGTATTAGGTCACTTGGAAAAGCAATACTTAGATTTGCTATAAATCAACTTAGACGATTACGTGGACTTCCACCTATAGATGATCCTAAATCAAAAGGATCAAAAGGATCAAAAGGATCAAAAGGATCAAAAGGACCAACGGGTGCTGGCACCGGCACATATAGAAGACCAGGACAAGGAGTTCCTACTTCTAAATCTAAACCTATACCACGTAGTAGACCCGGTATTGCACCAAAACTTTCTCCTTCTGGTTCAATAATTAATCCTAAGACTGGTAAACCATTTCCGCCTTCATTGAAAGGATCAATTCCTGCACGAGCTCCTTCCATTCCTAAATCTAAACCTAAACCTGTACCACCACCAAGAAATAGGTTTCTTAAAAAACTATTTAATATTACTGATCCAAAAGATGTTAATTCTTTAAGAAAGGCAGCTCCTGCTTTACAGAAAGCAGGTAGAGTTGTTCGTGGTACTCCTATTGTAGGTCCACTTATTGTTTTTACTACGAGTGTACTTTCAGATGAACCAGTTGGACAAGCAGCATTTAAAGCAATTGGTGCTGGACTTGGTGAGTTTTTAGGAACATTTATTCCTATTCCTGGTTTAGGTACAATCGTTGGTGGATTAATTGGTGAGGTAATGGGCGATGCTGCCTATTCTCTCATCATTGAAAAGAATCCAAAAAAAGCAAGAGATAAAGTAATGAATGCCGTTGGGGCAGTAGCAAAAGTAGGTGGTAAAATATTAGATTGGATGAAAGGTGTTGTTGTAAGATTTTGGGAATCTCTTCCTAAAACAAAACTACCAAAGTGGGTTCCCTTTGGGTTGGGTGGTAAAGAAATACTTGATCCTAAAATGTTTTCAGGTCCTTTAGAATTATTTGGTACAATGGGTAAAGCAATGGTCACTGCATTGTTCCAACCAAGCAAAGATGAAAAGGGAAAAGTTGATGATAAATCAAACGTAGAAGAAGGTGAGGAAGAATCACCACCACCATCAACAGGCCCTCTTCCTGCTACAAGACTTGAGGGCAATGAACGAGAACTGTTATTGAAGTTAATGGTTGCTGAGGCAGGTGGAGAAGGTATAATAGGTATGGCGGCAGTTGCTAGGTCTGTTTTAAACCGAGCAGCTCTTATTCAAAGTGGAAAGGTAACTCCCGATACATTCAATGCAAAGAGTGGTAGTATATTTGATGTGATTAGTGCTCCTGATCAATATACACCTTACAATAATGGATTGCCATCTATTAGTGATGCTCAAAGACGAGAGGCAATCAAAGCATTAGCAATGGCTGAGAACCCTGCGGCTTTACGAGGTTCATTAGAGGGCAAGATGATGTCTGCGTCTGATATTAATAATATTGCGAAATCGACTGGTTTTAGAACTCCTGGTGCTGGTTATGATAGGTCGCAGGATGTTAATCCTACAACACTAGGTGGACACGTATTCAATACTGCTGGAAATACAGGAATGGTCGCACCAACAGCATCTATATCACAGGCACAAATAGCAGGATCTGCTGTGTCAAGGGCAGGACAAACGACTGGAACACAGAGGGGTGATATGATTAGTGGATTCCCGGTTAGATCGCCTTATAGATCCGCTAATAGACCTGACCATAAAGGTATTGATATTGGAACACCAGAAGGAACTTTCGTTGCTCTCTCTGTTCCAGTAGAGATTATGTATGCTGCGAGCCACGGTGATTATGGATATGTAATTGATGCTTGGGCACCATCATTAGGTCTTCAATTTAGACTTGCACATCTTAAAGAGTTTATTGTTAGGAAAGGACAAAAGTTACCTGCAGGTACAGCACTTGGTAAAACAGGTGGTGCAAAAGGAGATATAGGTGCTGGAAATTCAACAGGACCACACCTTCATTTTGAAGTTGATAATAAAAAGAATGGAACAACATATGGAGGACTCGGAGACCCCTCACCTTATGTTCAATATCTTATTTTGAGTTCTAATGGACCTAGAGCAGGAGCAAATGTTACTACACCTGGAGCAGTTGCTAGTAGTAGAGCAAGATCTATTAGTGGACTAGCATCTTATGAACAAGGTGCAGAGAATACAATATATGTACCCTCACAGCAGCAACAACAAACTGTTGTAGCAGGTGGTGGTTCAAGTCCTGTTCTAATGGCAGCGTCTACCAGAGACGTGGTAAATAGTTATTACAAACAACAGTTATTAGGATTCTTATATAAGCAAGGATAATGTTAGAAGCAAAAAAGGGCCAAATATCACCACTACAATCTGGTAATATAGTAAAATGTATTATTACTGGTAACACAGGTAAATCAATAGATATTACTGCTGGTGTGGTTGATGTCTCATATTACGAAAGTATACTGTCTAATACTGTAACTGCTACATTAACCATTGTAGATACTGGTGCGGTTAAACCTGGAAGTAATAAACAAATTGAATCTCCAGGAGGAATACTAGATCTTCTTCCAGTGCGAGGAGGAGAAAGAGTTGACCTTGAGATTGAAGATGCTACTCCAGAGAGTGATTCCGGTAGTAGCACTATTAAAGTTGAACTCTATGTGAATCGTGTAAGGAATGCTTCACCAGATAGTTTAAAAAATATTTACTTTCTAGACTTATGTTCTGCTGAGTCTCTGTCTAATGAGTTGTCTAGAGTTGTTAAAAGATATCAAGGAAAGATATCTACTAATGTATCAAGTATTGTTAAAGATGTTTTAAAAAGTAAGAAAACTGTTAATGTAGATCCCACTGCTTTGGACTATAACTTTTATGGTAACAGTCGAAAACCTTTTTATGTTTGTACTTGGTTAGCATCAAAGGCAGTTCCCGATGTAAGTATAGGCAATGCAGCAGGATATCTTTTCTATCAAGACCGTGACTCATTTAACTTTAGATCAGTAGATAAACTATTGGAACAATCTGCAAGCAAGAGAATGATTTATACAGGATCAGTTGGTCTTAAGGATGGATATGATGCGCCAATCTATGATTATGATATTGAGAGAGACATTGATCTTCATCAGAATCTAAGTCTTGGAACTTATAGAAACCAGTCAACTTATTATGACCCATTTTCTTTCAACTATAATGTGGTTGACTATGGAAGTAATCAGCAGAAGGGAAAGGTTAAAACAGCAGGTAGATTTTATAGTGCTGATTTAGTCAATAAGAATTTTACTGCAGGTCCCTCTAGATTAATGACTAGTGTTATGGATATTGGATATAATCCTCCAGGAGATACTCCTGAA
>Ga0209309_10001751_pt1 | contig 20956 bp, 28 predicted proteins | sample COGITO_mtgs_1204_2_FD_184807 | JGI IMG/M metagenome (GOLD analysis project Ga0209309, IMG submission 184807) | Pelagic marine microbial communities from North Sea - COGITO_mtgs_120412 (SPAdes) (version 2) | ecosystem: Environmental > Aquatic > Marine > Epipelagic ... | reverse complement strand
CTATTCCACCATGTTCTACCCATGCATCAAGGTTCTTTTGTCTGTCATCAATAAGGACACTCCCTTTGATTGCAAACATACCTTTTTGACTACCAGTCATAGTACAAGTGACTACCACTGTTGGACTCACATGTTCTTTAATCCATTCGTTCTTATCGAACACTACTAATTCTCTGTTGACAACACCAGCTGCAGTCAATATCTCCCAAGGAAGGTTTGTATGTCTGATATAACCAATGAGGTCATACATATCAGGCAGAGGTGGTAACATTCTGAACAATCTTTTGTTCGTTAATTCTTCTTTTCTTTCGTCATAATCGTTATGACCTTGGTCTGTATTCGGGAAAGGTGTTCCCGTCAATGCCTCAACACCAGTGTTGAAGTCTGCAAGTACTCCGTCCATATCAACGAAGATTCTTTTTATCTCTTTATTTTCCATACTGTTAGTATACATCTTTTAGTGGGTCATTGTCAAGGCTATTCCCAAAATATTTTGTATAGTTTTTCTTCCTTTGCATATGCCTCACGCTCCCATGGTTGACGGCTATAAGGGGTTGTGGAGTAGTCCTTTTTCTTCCAATTCTGTTTAATTGGACTCAATTGTCCTGTAATGAACTGTTTTGCATGGACTAATTCGTGTGCAAGGTTCAACATCTGCTCTTCTAAAGAGAACTTTAGATGCCCTGAGCATCGTGCTAGGTCGATTTGAACCCAATTTCGGTCTCCATAACAGAGTGCATAGGCAGAATGTTCTAGGGTAGTTATAACGTTTAGTTCTATCCTTATATCTTTACGCAATCTAGGGGATAAGTAGGCAATACATGACTTAATATAGGTTTTGATACGCCGTTTTTGTGCAATTTGACCATTAATCTGAATGTCAATCAAAGGGTATTCTTCCTTTCTTTGTAATCGTGCCATAATTATATCAAAATTGTTAGGTCGCTGTCAAGACCTAATCATCATCGTCTTCCAACTCCTCTAGTAAGTCTAAATCCATATCAGCTCCACAAAATGGGCAATGGTCGATACCATATTGGTGTGAGTCCATTTCATGTACAACTATACATTGTGATTGACAATCAGTGCAGTGTACTCTAATCTTCATCTAACTCTTTCTCCCCTATAACCTCTTTAAAGAAGTTTTCATGTGTTTTTGGTTTACCATCAATAATACCATAAGGTAATGGTCTGTCATGTGGGTTACCTTGGAAGTCTAATCCTTTGGTATATATCCTCACTTCATGAATCTCTTTATCGACCATTTTGACAATGTGTTGTAACCTCTCATCATTTACATCTTGCATATGTTTGAGGTTAAGATATATATGGTAACTAGACATTATTCTACTGATGCCCAATCTGCAAAGTTATCATAACCACCAATTGCTTCACCATCAATTCTTATCTGAGGAAAAGTTCTTGCAGTAGGGAACTCTTCAAAGAGGTCTTCTCTTGTGAAGTCTGTTCCCAATTGTTTGTAAATGTATTCTAATCCTTTTTGTTCACATAATGATTTTGCTTTATCACAATAAGGACATTGTGTTTTTCCGAATATTTCAATCATAATTTCTCCTTATGGTTTTGGGGTTACACCATCTAACATGGTCTTAAATTCATTACACTTAAAACACTCCCCACATGGTGATACACCATCGTATTTAAGTGGTCTTCCACATGATTGAACCAGTGGTTTGACTTCATCGGGAATCGTTTCCCACATCTGCACCTTGGTCATGAATGAACAAGGTGGCCATAATCGTTGACCCCCATCTTTACCCATGTTATGCACATATTGGTCAAATGCAATTGTGAACTGCCATGACCTTGGAAGGAATGGAAAATCTCCACCACTATCTCCAACTGCCCTTATCCCATTGTTGACTCCCCAAAGGAAGTTCTTTATTGTTGGATACCTTGATGCAATATTCATTGCAGTAATCAACCAATGGTTTGAGGAATGCACATAATCAATCCCTTCAATATCTAATCCCTCTAAAGGGTTAGATTGTTTATATGTATATAATGGTACATTATACCAATCACATATCTTTTGTATGTTTGGGTTAAACTCTCGTGACCCTGTTATCTCTATGTCTGTCCACATACTATGGACTGCAATAAGTTTCTTATACTTCTTCTTTACTGCCCAATCAAGTGTTGCAGTGGATTCAACTCCACCCGACATCAACACTACTGCATAGTCATCATTCCAACTCACAATAGATGGTCACTTCGTGATGACTTTGCAGTATATATTGTTCCTGTTTTCTTCCCGTAATAAGGGTCTCTCTGCACCCCCTTTGTACCCTCATCGAAAAAGAAGAATGACACTAAAGATACTAGTGCAACCCACAAAATACCTATCAATACTACTGCATCCATCATAACTTAAATCCATCAAAGGTGTCTTCTTTGACATCCTGTTTAATACCACCAATAAGATAGGATTCAATCTCCGTTTCTTGTGGTGCATTCTGTAATCCTCTACTATTGAACCAATGTTTAGTCCATGGTAAAGGGTTGTTGGTTGAAGAGATATCGTATAATGGGTTAAGACCCAATGCACGTAATCTTTTGTTTGCAGTGAACTCTACGTATTGACCCAGTAAAGGAACTGATAGACCAATCATTGACCCATCTTTAAATAGGAACTCTGCCCACTCCTTCTCTTGTTCTACTGCATCTTCATACATCTTATATACTTCGGGTTCACAATCCTTCATGACCTTGTTCATTATTGGGTCGTTCTCTTGGTTCTTATAACACTTCAACATGTGTTGTGATATACCTAAGTGTTGTGCTTCGTCTCTTGCAATAAGAGAGATAATCTTTGCACTTCCTTCCATCTGTTTTAACTCTCCAAATGCAAATGAACATGCAAAGGATACGAAGAATCTAATTCCTTCTAAGATGTTAACTGATATCAATGCAAGGTATAATGCCTTATATAAATCGTAATCATCTACTTTAAGACCTAGTAATCTACGTCTACCTAACTGAATGAACTCATCATACTTCTCTGTAACCATCTCTGCACGTTTAACAATTGCATCTTCATCAAGTATGGTGTCAAAGATTTCACTTGGGTCTGAGTATACATTCTTTATGATATGAGTATAACTTCTACTATGGATTGTTTCCATGAAATCCCAAGTGATAATACAAGACTCTAGTTCAGGCAGACTCACGAATGGTAAGAATGCTATGGACGGAGCTCTACCTTGAACTGAGTCTAGTAACGTTTGATACCTCAAGTTAGAGGTAAAGATGTGTTTTTGTGCATCAGATAGATTCTGATAATCACTCCTATCTTTCTGTAAGGATACCTCTTCGGGTCTCCAAAAGAATGATAATTGTCTTTGTGTTAGTTTATCAAATATTGGATATTTGAACTCATCAAATCGTTGTGTGTTTAACCCTTCTCCGAAAAACATTTTGTTCTTAGTGAAGTCTACCTTGTCTTTATTAAATACTGTCATTTCTTTTTCTTCTTTCCTTCGGGTCATGTAATTCTAAGTTACTAAAATTGTTAACATATTTAGTCTTATTGTCTATTGTTTCATAGACTGTATTAAATTTATTCATTGCTTCTTTTTGTGGACTATCCCAAATTTCTTTTGAATACCTATCCGACCTACCATCAAATGTTAGAACGGGATACTGACTTCCACTTGGATAGTGTTCCCCAGTGTCATTTGAGTGCCACTCATTAATGTGACACATTTCACTTTCTCTATTAATAAAATGCATAAAGATATGGTAACTGTAATCTCCTAGTAGATAATCTCTCCAATGGATTACATTCGGCCCTTGATATAATAATACATCTCCAACCTCTAAATCAATTTTGATTCCCTTTCTCTTTCTATGAGGAAGTCCTTGTGATATCTCAAATGCTTTTTCCATGCATCCTAAGTCAATATAATCTTCTTCATTCTGCACCCATATCGACCATGGTTTCCCATCATCACAATGGTAGTCAAGACAAACTGTTGCAGAGATTTCACATGATGGTCTATCGGTATGAGCTCTAAGGTATGCACCCCTGTCATACTTTCTAGTATATGAATAGGTCTCTCTTAAATCCATATCAATGATACCCTTAAGTTCATCACCTAACCATCTATGCAATGCAACACCATGAGGTGTGCAGTATCCTGCTTTAGACTTACCTAGACTTTCTTTAGGTGACCCTTGGGTTATCTCATGTTCTTTATGGAAGATAACTGCATCAACTTCTTCATTACTTTCAATAGTCTTCCATGCATCTAATGACATGTTGGTAATTGATTCGGGTATGAAGTTTCTTAATATAACAAACCTATCCTTCATCAAAGACCATGTCTCGGGATTGGTTCTTCCAGTTAAATGTTTTCCTTCTATTTTTTTGTTAGGTTCTTCAGTCATGTTGATATAATCAACAGTCATGTCCTCAAATCGCACACGCTTCACAATCGTCCTCATCTTCAAGTGGTGGAGAATCCATCATAGGTGGTATGTATTCATTAGACGCAGAGTTTGGGTCTGTAATTACATCTTCAGTTTTACCATCCATGGTATTCTGATAATATGATGTCTTCCATCCGAATTTGTAAGTGTTCAATAAGTCTGTTGCCATGACACTTATAGGTACTTCATTATTTTCATAGTTTTCGGGATTGTACGACCAGTTTCCACTGATTGCTTGGTCAAAGAACTTCTGCATCACTGCAACGACTTTGATGTATCCCATGTTGTCTTCCATATCCCATAGTAAGGTATATGCATTCTTAAGGTGAGTATATTGTGGAACTACTTGTTTAAGAGTTCCCTTTTTACTCTTCTTGACACTAAGGTAGTCTCTTGGTGGTTCTATTCCATTGGTTGCATTAGAGACGACTGAGGAACTCTCAGAGGGCATTTGTGCAGTCAATGTAGAATGTCTTAGTCCATGAACTTTGATACGAACTCTTAGTTTTTCCCAATCTTCTTTTAACTCATTTGGGACAATATCATCTACTTCTTTCTTGTAGGTGTCAATGGGCAAAATACCTTTTGCATACTTAGTTCTATCGAAGTATTCACATGCACCTTTCTCTGATGCAATCTGATTAGATGCACATAGTAAATGGTACTGGAACTTCTCTGTTAGTTCATGCACTAGTCTATGTGCTTCGGGGTCATCATACTTAACCTTGTTCTTTGCAAGGAAATGTGCAAGACCAATATAACCAATACCTAATGACCTACGTGCAAGTGTTGACCTCTCTGCAGCCTCAACTGGATACTGTTGATAATCAATCAACTCTTCCAATCCTCTTACTGCAAGGTCACATAGATTACTCAATTCATCTAACTTAATGATACCTACATTGATTGCAGATAGAATACATAATGCAATCTCTCCTTCTCCATCAATGTGACTGATTGGGTCTGTTGGTAATGTAATCTCTTGACATAGGTTACTCATGTTCACCTTATCAGTGAATGAACTATGACTATTACAATGGTCAATGTTCATGATGTAAATCCTACCTGTCTCTGCACGTTCCTTTAGAATTGCAGTAAACAATTCTCTTGCACTTACCTTTGTCTTTGGAATAGATGTTGCACGTTCATACTTCTCATAGAGTTCATCAAACTGAGGTGTTCCAAATGCTTCATATAGTCCTTTAACATCATGTGGAGAGAACAATGTAATCTCCTCATTCTTTAGAAACCTTTCATAGAATAGTTTAGATAACTGAATGGAGTAGTCTAATTTCCTAACTCTGTTATCTTCCGTGCCTTTATTATTCTTGAGGACAATAATGTCGTTGATTTCTTGGTGCCATATTGGGAAATGGACTGTTGCACTTCCACCTCTGACTCCGTTTTGGGTACAACTTCTGACTGTTGCTTCAAACTTTTTGAGGAATGGAATGACTCCTGTATGTTGGACTTCTCCACCTCGTATCTTTGCACCAAGTCCTCGTATTCTTCCTGCGTTAATTCCAATTCCAGCACGTTGGGCAACATATCTTCCGATTGCCATGTCACTCGAAAAGATTGAATCGAGGGTGTCATCTGAATCAACGAGGACACATGATGCAAATTGTCTAAGTGGTGTTCTGACCCCTGCCATAATAGGTGTGGGTATATTGATTTTAAAAGTTGATATTGCGTCATAATATCTTTTAACATAGTCTAACCTTTTGTCTTCGTCATAGTTTCTGAATAGGGTCATTGCAATTAACATGTACATGAATTGAGGTGTCTCAAACACCTTTCCATTACTTCTATCTTGCACCAAGTACTTGTCTACAATCTGTTGTAATCCTGCGTAAGTAAAATCTAAATCTCTATTATGTCTAATGTATTTGTTGCACTGGTCTATCTCTTCAGCCTTATATACCTTTAGAATATCTTTAGAGTAAACACCCTGTTTGATATTCTTCTCAATGATATCATAAAGTGGTGGATAAATTGTTGAGTCCTTCCACTTGGTATTGAATACTTGTTTCTGTATTCCAAACAATAATAGTCTTGATGCAACGAATTGGTAATTAGGATTCTCTAGTGATATCAAATCACTTGCAGATTTAACTAAAATCTTTTGGATGTCTGTTGTGGTAATTCCATCATAGAATTGTAATCCACTATTCATTTCAACTAATGATTCTGATACACCTGTAATTCCTTTACATGCTTTCTCTACCATTCTATGAATCTTCTCTAAGTTTATCTCTACCTTAGAACCATCCGACTTGACTACTTTGATTGTTGTGTCATTCATATTTTCTTGTACTCCATTAGTTTTAGTTTTGCAGAAAGACCATCAAATGTACAAGCATTAATAATATCAACAATTTCTTCACTTGTCAACCCACTCATTATCATATCATTTATATCTTTGCATTCAGATATTCTTTTATCATCCCAAATACACACTGACCATCCTAGGTCAATTACCTCTTCTATCTTCTTGAGGATTTCCGTGCTTCTTGGTTCGTTGTCATAAACTAAAACTGTATTGTGTTTGATATCATCGTCTATCTTTTTGAAATCACTACCCCCGACTGATATACTGTTGGGTAGGAATAAACTATCTATCGGGCCTTCTGTAACGAAGATAGTTTTTGTTTTGTCCACGTTGTTAAGATTAAAGATGAGTGGAGAGTCATCTTGGAATCTCATAGTTAAGTATCTTAGTGGTGAGTCATTGATTGCTCTTCCACTGATACCTATGAGTTCCCCTTCCTCATCAAAGAAAGGTAATATAATTCTTGGGTCATTCCCAAGAACTCGGTCTTTGTATTTATTAGATAAAAGACTTAGTGATTGTGCAGATGGGACAAACCATAACTTTTTTATTGCCTCATCGGGAATCTTTCTATCCTGTAGATATTCTCTTGCAACTTGTTTTTCCATAGCAGGAAAACAAACCGCAGGTATATCGTCTACATTCATATTTAGGATTTCCTCTTTTGGAGTAAACTTATAGATGTTTGCACTTGGCATCTTATGACCACTTGCATGTACTTTAGGTTTCTTTCCACTTTCTTTCAACCACTCCTTTATATAGTCACGATGTGTTTCGGGAAAATTATCCTTTATAAATTTCACGGATGAGGTTGATTTACCACAATTGTGACATTTGTAGACAAAACTCTGTTCCACAACAAAATGAAATCCTCTTGCTTTATGGGGATTCTTTTGGGAATCTCCACAATAAGGACATCGGTGGTTTAAAGTGTTCTCGTTTTTCCACTTAGCATTGTCAAGGTACGACAATACTAATGAAAGATATTTTCTTTCTAACCATAACATTACCCTTATTATACAGTAATGTGGGTCAAATTACAAGGGGTTTTTGATTCGATTCTTTGGGATTTGAACTGTATATTTCTTAGTGATGATTGGTGCATTCTTATACTTACTTATCTTAGGTTGTCTCTCAATCATTGCAAGTGATGACACTAGTAGTAACACTGCAAGTGGGTCAAACACAAAGATTAACATGAAGATGACCCATCTAACTGCATTGTCAAGGTACTTGACACTGTCTTCTTGTCCGTATATTATCTCTGCAATATACTTGATTGGGCCCACTTCTCGTTCTAGTGTAAGTATAACCTGTTCAGAGTCAAACTTTTCTAACTTTAACTCATCTATTATATCATAAGACTCATCTATTAACAAGGTGTATTCTTCTGTTTTTATTATGATTGCATCCACGTCCCCAGTGGATGACTGTTGTAAACTCTTAATCTCTAAGTTTGCAGTGTCAATAGTGTCTTGTGCATTCTGTCTATACTTGTCTATATTACTCTGTTGTTCTGCAATGTCATCTCTTATCTGTTCTCTCTGACTCTTCTGTTGTTCAAATAGTGTATTTGCTTGTGCAACATAGTCAATGGTTTCTGTATCTGCACCAGTAAACAATCCACCCTCATCAGTAGTGATGACCTCGACTCCTTTGTTCCTTAGTTCGTTGACTGCAGTGTCAAGTGTTGTGAGTTGACCTCTAAGACTCTCTATCTGACCCTTTGCATAGTCTATGTCTCCTTGTACCCTATCCCATGCACCATCTCTTATCTCTTCCTGTTGTTCTATAGATGCACTGACATCTATCTTAGAACTACCCAGTGATTTAATCCTATCTTCATAAGTTGTTATCTTATTCTCTTCTCTTTGGATTTCATTATCAATACGATTAACTACTGATTGTGCAACTGCAGTGTCCCCTGTTTGGTCTGAATGTGCTTTGGATAGGTATCCGAATATACCTAGTGATGTAATAAACATCAACACTACTACACTGAACACTAGGTAATACTTGAAGTAGTTTAGTTTATTCCAAAACAAATGTAGGTAGGCTGCACTGACAATCTTACCGAACTCTAATGCACCTGCCATGATGACGATACCCATGAATGCACCAGCAAATATGGTTGCAAGTCCCAATACAGAAAAGTATGCGGCAATCGATGCGATTCCGATAGAGGTAATAAGGGCAAGGTAATTCAAAAATTTCAACATAATATTATACTGCGTTTCGTTTCAGAAGTCCAAGAATAGTCTTGTCGTCCTTCTTCTTTCTCACCACTGGTTGGTGAGTGGATACTGCTGACCCAGTTGCATTCATTGGTGCATCTTCTTCGATATCTCCCTTGAAGTATTTAAACATTACTTCCTCTGCAATCTTCATAGAGACTGCATCGTCACTAGGGTAATGCACCCCAGCATCTATTCTTCCTTGACCCGATATCCTTGCATTAGACATAATCTCTTCTGCATGGTCGGGATGTTTCTTTGCATAGTATCTACCAACAATTTCTGATTGAAGAGAATGGTTCGATGGATACGATGGTGAAGTTGTTGTGTCTGTTTCAAAATGTTTCATATCTAATCCTAGTGCATCTACTATTTGTCTTGGTCTAGGTCTATTAAATTTATTCTTAAAGTGTCTTCCGATATGTTTAGATGATGCCATGAGATTGTTCATGACTTCTTCACTGTAATCTAATCCATGTTCATCCATGTAATCTTTGATAAAATACACTGGGTCTTTGTCTGTAACTTGATATGCTTTCTTCTTGAACTCTGATAGATTACTTCTTATTTTTATGATGTCTTTAACTTCTTTGAGTGTTATGTCACTGTCGTTCTTTGGTGGGTTAGGTACATTGAGTTCATTTAAACACTTAGTGTCAAACAATTTACCCAATTCATCTAGGTCAACCTTCTTATGTTTCCCATCAAACTTAAGTTTGTTTAGTTGTATCTTTGCTTCAATAAACATCATCTTGGGTCACCACGACTCTTTCGTCATCTATATGTGCAATGTATGTTTGAATACCGAATACATTTTCGTAAGTGGATTCTACTATCACCGCCGTTCTCTCGGGGTATATAGAATCATTGTTCTGATACTTGAGTTGTCTCTTTAGATTATAAGTGTCACCTTCTACTAGTGTAGTGACATGCATTGCCTCTGTAATTTGTTCTGCAACTAACTTATCATTATCCTTTAGATATCTGTAGAACTTCTCATATAGTTCTCTTCCCTGTTCGTCATCTAAATCAGTCTCCTCTTTAAGTAATAGAAGTGCAACAGCGTAAGATGCAAATGCACTCTTACCGAATGGAACCTTCTCTATAATCTTTTTGAGGTTGAATACTAATCTATGTAGAGGTGTTAATGAACTCTTCTCTTCAGACGTAATTGGGTCATTCCTTTCTTTTACATTAGGATTGTCGGGATTTGGAATGTATTTGATTCTATTACCCCTGTCATCTATAAACCCAAACTTATAAGCTTTAGTCTTCTTGAAAGGTGTAGTTAACATCTTTAGAATACGGAATACGATTAGTGTATCTATTACTCTCATATATCTATTTATGCATTTTGAAAGGTGGTGCTGATTGTCGGAATCGAACTGACGACCTACTGATTACAAATCAGTTGCTCTACCTACTGAGCTAAACCAGCACGTGACTATAACTGTTTAAGTCTTTTTGCAAGTGGTACATCTAATGGTGTATCGTCTCTCCATGTGTTTTCCACATAATTTAGATACAATAACATTGTTTTGATTGATGACCAATATTTGTCGTTTTTAATTTTAAAGTCTAACATTCTCATTGATGCATCAAATCCAAATACATTGAATATAGTAATGAGATGGTTTAACATAAGACGTTCCCTCATTTCTCCACTCTCGTGGTATCTATGAAGTAAACGTTTTAGGTATCGGAATCTACGAAGGTCTTCGTGAAAATCCTCAATGTCTTCACACTGAGGGTCATCGTAATTCTTTAATGCAAAAGCATTAAAATTCTTCGCAGTTATTTTATCAAATAGACTCATAATGTAATAGTATGTAGGTGTTTAAGAATTACTTAAACTAGAGAGCCGTAGACTTTAAATGTTCCTGTTTCTAGTTGTTCGTATTTCACCTTAAGTGAAACTACCTGTTCTTCTTTTTCAAATTCGTCATGTGGTGTATCCACTGACTTACCAAATGTTTCACCATATCTTGAGAATTCAATCATGAATTCACCAGTTCCACTAAAAGACTCTTCTTCTACTGGATTCTCTTGGTTTTGGGTAGGTGCATTCTTTCTTGCCATACCCAGTTGACCAAGTTTTGCTTCCATCTGACCAATTGCAGCTTTAGGGTTCATGAACTCTTGAGTAGCAGCATGACCTAAAATTGCATTAACTTTCATCTTGACCTCTTCATCTGTAATGTCATGGGGGACAGTTGATGAAGATAGACCAGCACCTTGTAGGTGATGTAGAGAGTTTTCAAACAAAAAGTTTTTAAATGTTTTCATAATTTTTCCTGTATTACTATTATGCAGCTACTGTAATTGTTCCAGCTGCAGTTCCTATACCTGCTACTGAAGTAATTGTAGAAACTGTTGAAGTACCTTTATCTTTAATTGTTCCACCATTCAATGCAACTGCGTTAGCACCAATTGAAAGTACATCACCAGCATTAGTTGCGGCATTCGCAGCACCAATTACTAATGTAAATGTAAGTTCATTAGTACCTGTACCACTTGCATATGAAAGAACGTGGTTTGCACGTTGGTCATTAACTACTGTTAATTGTGGTGTTCCAGTTACGTCAACTGCTTCGTTAAAGATAGCTTTAACAGAAAGTGTTCCACCTTCTGATTTATCAAATGCAGTGATGTTCCAGTCGATATCAGTGATATCAGCAGCACCAAGTGCAGTTGTAAGTGCAGAACTAGACCATGCAACCAATGTCTCAGTTAATGTTCTTGAACCCACTACTTTTTTAAGTTCCCATCCGTGTGGTTTTGCAGATGTATTTGTTTTGTCAGCATCACTTAACCAATTAGGTTTTGATTCTGTTCCTGATGTATGTCCCCATAGTGCCATTTTAGTTTCCTCTTTTTTTATTTAGAGACCTTCAACACTGCGTCGAAGACCTTTTTGAAAGATTTAGCATCCTTCTGTAATATTCTTAAGTATTTAGACCGAATAGGTGTCTTAAGAGACATTAATCCCTTATAAACTTTTACTGCATCTTCCCACTTAACCTTAGTTTTTTTCATGTCATCAGTTCTGATTTCCCCATCTTTTTTGAGGTCTTCCATTCCTGCTAACTGAGTTAATACGTTTGCATCAGGACGTAATTGCATCCCTACTGCAGTTGACCCCATAGCTTGGATTGCTCTCTCTACTACGTCATCATCATCTGCTTCTGCATACTTACCTTTTGCCATAGTGGCAATTTTCTTTAACTTTGCTCTCAAATCCTTTTCAGTTTTTGATTGTGATACTGCACGTGCAACCTTTTTGTTTCCAGCATCAGACATCATTCCAAAGTCTGCAACTTTCTCCATAACTGCTGTGACTGCTTTTGCATCTTTCTTTGCATATCCCAGTTTCTTCAATTTCTCTTTGAAGATTCTAAATCTTCCGTCTACAGTATCCATTAGTCTCTGTCCATGTCGATAACACCATCAAAGTTTCCTCTTTCGATACCACCCATGTAAGCAAATATTGCCTGTTCAGCATCTACTAGACCTTGATATATTGCATTTGGATTTCCAGTTTTAGAAGTTCCACCTGTTTCAGCAGTATACTGCATACTATCTTGCATCTTTGCAACTTTTTGAATTGCCTTTTGCATAGTCTTTAAAGATTTGATTTCTTTCTTTCTGTCAAACTCTTTACCTTCAAACTTAGTTGGTTTGTATTGAGGTATTCTTGCCTCTTCTAAAGAATCATCTGTATTGTGTTCTTTAATTACTTGTACTAAACTTTTATATTCCATGTTATTTCTTTGCAATTTTGTAAAATTTCTGTATAGATTGAAGACCTTTTACAATACCACTACGAACATTGTTGAATGCTGGTGCAGATAAACCTGAACCTTTCATAGTTTTGTCTACTTCTTTAAGCATACCCTGTAATTTCTTTTCAAGTTGTTGGACTTTCTTTACATCATTTTCGTCATATGCCTTTTCTAAGATAGTTGATATGAATGCATATCTTTTATCTTCTTGTACATTATCACCTTGTTTTAAAAGTTTTGCAGCTTTAATTCTGTCGTGGTAGAAGAACTCGTGGTCTTTCTTAGTCTTGTCATCTTTTACAGTATAAGATTGTCTTGACATCTTAGTGACTTTACCCATGTACTTCGCACCATCTTTTTGGTAATAATCAATCTCTGTTCCGACTTTGATTGACTTTGGTGTCTCTGTTCCCATACCATGTTTTGCAAGTTTTCTGTAGTTTTCTGTTAACTCTGTTTCTTCTCTTAGGCGTTCTGCTTTATCTTTGAGTGCCTCTAATTTATCTTCAGCATCCCAAACGTTCTTTTTATATCTTTGTTGCGATGACCGACCATCACCTCTTTGATATGCAGAAGACTTAACCTTTCTTGCGAATGCAAGTTTTGCTTCTGCCTGTTTGATTTGATTTTTTAATGATTCTGGCACTTCTTCTTGTATAACTTCTTCTTTGATTTTACCTTTAACTAAATCGTCAAGGTTACTATCTAACCAGTCAATGAATTCGTCTTCATCGTCTCCACGAATCTCACCATTGGAACTTGCCCAATTACTAAGTTCGTCTTCTGCTTTCTTAGATAGGTCTAGGTTACCACTTCTCTGTGCTTTCTGAAGTTCTCTTTTGTGTTTACGAACTATGTCTTGTATCTTCTTACCTTCTGATACAGTTTCTTCGTCAAAGTGTTTGATTGTTGAAGGGTCACCATATGATGATTTACCTCTTGCAACTGCATCAAAGTCTCTGAGTTTCTTTTTAGTTCCACTCATAACGATTACTGTATCTTTACTACCTTTGTCCATAGTAATCTTTAGACCCATCATTTTAGCAGAACGAATGAATTTTTGTTCTTCGGGTTTCTGCATTCCTTTAACTCTGTAAGTAATCATCTCTTCTTGTAGTGAATCCTGTGCCTCTTCTGTCCACATATCAATCATGTTTCTATATGTGTTAAACTGATTACTCTCTGATGTATTTGCTGGGTCGGGGATGTTTTTCTTTTTAAGGTCAGCTTTTCTATCTGCAACTCTCTTTGCACCTGCTTTCATAGCAGCTACTCTTGCAGCTCTTTTCTTATCATTCATCTCTTTAGATTTTGCATTCTTTGCTGCGTAAGTTCTTAGCCTTCTTTTTCTTTCTGAATCTGTAAAGTCCTTTCTTTGCTTATCAGTCATCTGACTAGGACTTTTTTTGTTACTACCTTCACCATCATCTTCTGATAGGTTAAGGTTTGAAGTCTCTACCATGTTTCTGAATGATTGTTCTACTGAGAATTTCTTCTGAAAAGGATATCCTTTCAATGGGTCTTGACCCATGACATCTTCATCAACCATGATTTTACCCATCTTTCTTGACTTGGATACTTTTGCTAATTTGTTAAATTTCTTTCCGTCCATAATAGTTCCTATGCAGTTTTAATTTTCATTCCCATGATGTCTTCTACCATACCCCATACAACTTCTCTTACCATTGTATCGGCAGCTGCAAACTTGTTGTATTTCTTATCACACAACTCTCTTTCAATTTCTAAATAACACATTCCTGCTGGGTTAGGTGATGTTTTTCCTGCAGTTGACCATTTTTTACATATCTTTCTGATATCTGCATTCATGTTTGTGTTTGCTTTAGTTAGAGCCTTGTCCTCTTTACCTTCAGGTGCATTACCTAAAAGTGATAAGTAGTAATCTCCGTCTTTAACTGAATGTGAAGTAACAATAAAGTCCTTCTTGTTTGCTATCTTAGCATTACTGTATACGTTATCTGCAAATGTTGACCCTTCAGGTTCATTCCATTTCTTTAGAATACCTTTCTGTTGTGCTGGTGATAATAGTTTAGACATTCCTTCTGCAAGAACTTCTTCTTCTAACTGGTCTCCATCTACAACCACGGATTCGTTTGCATACATTAATGCATCTTTAACTTCTTTTGAATTTCTTACTTCTCGACCATAAAACTTTTGAATTTCTTTACCAGCAATATCCATTGCACCACCCATGTCAAGTGCAACTTCTACTGCCTTTTTAACTTGTGGGTCGGTTATTTTGTTTCTACGGAAGTATGCAGACACTTCTCTACCTGTAAGTTTCATTTTACCATAAGGGCCGAGAGGATTTACCTTCCCGTCCTTATCTAAAACTTTCTTTGCTTCTGCAAATAAATTCATTAGACTATCCTATGTTTAGTTCTTTCAACACTCTTTCTAAAAGATTTGCATCTAAAGTGTTTGACTCATTTTTGTCTTTGACTTCGTCTTCGTCTTCGTCATCAGAGTCTTTACCTTTCTTCTTGTCGATTGCTTTCTGAAGAGCAGGTGGTAATTTACCTTCTTCTACTTCTTCCTCATCTTCATCTTCGTCATCTTCTTTTTCTTCTGACTTACATGCAGATGCCTTTAAATCAAATCTATCTTTCTTTTCTTTACTAGAATTGTTGTATCCAGCATTAAGACCTTCTTCGACTTCTTCCTCGTCTTCTTCGTCTTCGTCATCTTTTTCTTCTTTGACTTCGTCTTCGTCTTCAGAGTCTTTGTCGTCTTTCTTACCTTTCTTCAACCAAGGTGGCATTCCTTTACCTTCATCAACGTCTTTTTTAGGTTTATCTTTTTTACCATCTGAACCAGGCTCATCATCTGAGTTCCAGTTTGCATCGATGTGGTTATAGAATTCCTTTTTCTTCTCTGCAGATAACTCTTCAGGAGATGTTACACCAAATTTCTTTAGTGAATCGTTAAAAAACTTCTTATATGCAGCTGAATCTTCTGCAATTCTCTTTGCAGTTTCTACCAACCCTAGTGTTAAATCTTGTATACTCATTGTTTTAATTCCCCTTTATCGAAATAGTTAAATAGTTTATCCTTGTTGTCTTCGTTAAGTTCCATTGACTTTGCAAGTCTACCTAACATATTTTTTTCTGTAAGTTTAGTAATAGTCTTTTCTAGTGAAAGTTTCTCTTCTACCACTACTACTTCTTCTTTATTCAAAATCTTTTGAGTGTTTACTTTACCAATCAGTTGTAAGATGACATCTCTTGCTTTAAGAACTGCTTCGTAATCTTTATTATACTTTGTGTTCTTAAGTTCTTTGTCACCCATTCCAGCAATCTTTTGATAACCTTTTAGAACTGCTTGCATGTCCTTTGACAATTTCTTTAATGCATCAACTTCTTTTTGTTGAATCTCATCCAGTTCTACAGGTTCTTCTGCAAAGAATGATTTAAGTTCTGCTTCAATCTCTTCGTTGATGATTTCGTCTGCAGTTTTTTCAACAGAACCTTCCTTAGAAACAATACTGTTCCTAACTTCTGCTAGTTTATCTTGCCAGTTCTCTGATTTATAACTCATGATATTATTTATGTAATTTTAATTCTAACCACTAAGTTATCTTCACCTTTTATTAACCTATGGTAGGTCATTTCAGGAATATAGTAGTCTTTTCCAATGTTTAATTCTATGGGTAATGCATCATCATGTTGCAATTCCCATCCTTTTCCTGATAATACATGAACTTGACGGGATTCTCTATCCCTATGCCACACTAGTTCATCACTATCTACGGACTCGTCAAAAGTTCTTATAACAAACTTTGTTCCTGTTCCGTGTTGTTCTACAATTTCTTCGTATGGTTTAGTCATCTAAGCCAGGGTAGTAGTTGTCATTCTTTTCATTGTACCCATAGAAACTACCTTCTTTAGGTTCTATGTCAAACATTCCACCGACCCAGTTTTCTGCAACATCTTCTGCATATCCTTCTGATTTGTCATGGACTTCTCTAGTCTCTAGTAATGTATTGTTTTCGTAAAGGTCTACTTCAAAACCTAAATCTGACTTGAATACTTCTGCATATCTTTCATCCATTGCATAAGTATGGTATAATTTCTTCATAATAAATCTCCTACACTGATATTTAGTCTACCAAAAAAACGACCCACCACCACTCAAACCGAGTTGTGATGCATATCTTGGTAGTCTGCAACTCCAATAGCCTGGTGTTGTCTTGTCATTTGCAGTGTCACAATTATGTCTTGCAACATAAGATGACCTTGCACTTGGGTCTTTAAATTTAACTGATAGACCTGATGTATCTCCAAATGTGACTTTCTTAACCTTATCACCATCTTTAACATACACATAAAACTTTTTAGGGCCACCTTTTTTAGGTTTACCGATTGGTTTGTCTTCACCCTTCTCTTCTTCTTCGACCATCATAGGACAATCAAGTGGTACATAGTTTCCTTCATGGACATCGAATTCTCCTAGGTTTGTTTCTATAACTTGTCTATCGACTTCAGTTAGTCTATATCTTTGTTCTGCAACCAACTTCTTTGCTTCATTGATTACCTCAAAGTACATTGCAGAACCCAACCTGAACGGATTGTCCAGTAGGTTAGTTCCTTCCTTTTGAAGTGTCTCTAGTGTTTCAGTGATTGCTAATTGGTGAAATGTTTTCATTATTTTTTATTCTTTAAGTCCTTACCTGCTTTATCCCAAGTTTCTTTGTTCTTCTTGAACTTCATTGCCTCTTTCTTACGGATAACTTTCTTTAGTTTACGAGCAATCTTTGCGATTACTGATTTTTTCTTCTCAATCTTTTTCTCTAGTGCAGCTTTACCAGCATGTCCTAGTGAGTTTTTATCTGCACCTTTAAGAAACTTCTTCTCTAATACCTTTCTTGCAGCTTTAGTTGCACGTTTCTCAATCTTCTTAGGGTCTAACACCATTCTTTTTGCAGCCTTCTTTCTTCCAATTGCAATCTTATGTTTGTTCTTTCTGAATGCTTTCTTCATCTTTAGACGTGTCTGCATTGACATGACTTCATCTAACTGAGGTAAGTGTTTTTCTATTTGAGACTCATGTATCTCTTCACCCATTACTAATGAAGATAACTGTTGTGCAATGACTTGAAGTTGACTTTGAGGTATTGTTAGTAAAGTTTTTAATTGGTCTGAAGATAACCCTTTAATTTTTGATAATGTTTTTTTAACATTACCCATAGTGTTTGCTTCAGGAACACAATTTGGAACTTCCTTGTTCCCCTTCTTCTTCATCCCAACTTGTTTATAACCATTCCAACATGCTTCTTCTACTTCTTCAGATTTACCTTTTGCTTGTTTAGCAAGGTCTTGGTCTGCACCACCCCAAGTTCCTTTACCTTTAGTGATAAAAGAATTAACACGTGCCATTGCCCACTGAGGTGCAGTAGTGCCTGGTCTATGTCCTGTTTTATATGCAGCTAATCCTCTGTTGTAAACCTTTTGTAAGATACCTTTTGATATTCCTGACTTGTCTGCTTTTGCCTGAAGACCACTGTCTTCTCCGAACATCTGTTTTGCTTTTACAGTATGTTTAGATGGTTTAGTTTCTGCATCTGCATCGCCAGGTGCCTCACCACTCTTCTTTGCTTTGAAGTGTGCATCTCTTTTTTGTTTGGTTGATTTTGATAGACCTTTATGATATTTTGCTGGTTGTGTTCCTTCTTTGTCTTCTATATCTTTGTCTTGTGCAACTTCATTGACTTGCATCTCTTCGTTATATGGATAACCTTCTAGTGGATTACCTACTACTTGACTGAATGTTTTTGCAGAGAAATCTTTTTGTCGTTTGATGTCTTCTTTAATAAAACTGTCAACAGACTGACCAGGCGTGAATTCTTGAGCCCATTTACGACCTTCATCTGTTCCTCTTTCATGTTTACTTGGTTTGTAATCTTCAGGCATTTCGTTTCCTTGGTTCACTTCTGTTGTATTTCATTGATACAATAGATAGGTTTGTTCTGTCATTGTTCATAGGGTTGTTATCTTTATGGTGTACATCCTTTCCCTTTATACCTACTTTATCTTTTAGAATACGTCTTGCACCATTTCTTGCAGCTCTACGTTTCTTTTGTTCGGGTTTAGAATGGTAGTTTTCATACTCCTTCTTATAGTCCCGTTCAAATAGTTGTCTAAAAGTCATCATACTACTATTTATCTCTTTTTCTTCTGCAATTCTGAATCTTTCCAGTTTGTTGCAAGTTTATTGTTAGGAAACTTAGAACTCCATGATATAAGTTTACCTGAAATTTTTGTTGTTTTACTTTCTAAAGATTTTAAATCGTCATCATTTGTAATCTCAAGGAATTCTTTACCAAACATTTTTTTAAATTGTTGTGCATTCTTTTGAGCTGCATCCCAATCTTGTTTTACAATCTCAGGTGGTAGTTTTCTTGCACGTTTTTCGTTTCTTGCTTGTGCATTATCTAATGATGCACTTACATATATCATTTTGTATTCATATCCTAGTGCATCTAACTGTTTCTTATATTTTGCAATCTTACCTGCCTTTGCACTAGTAGTGTCGAATACCATTCCTAAACGACCTCTTATGTATGCAGACATATTCTTTGCAGTAATAGTCTTTGCTCTTGCACGGATAGGGTCTCTGTCCTTTGCATCCATGTTTCTTAAATCAAGACCAAGTCCTGCTTTCTTTAATCCATTTTCAAATGCTTTATCAGTGTTTACCAACTTAAGACCCATTGCCTTAAGAGATAGTTTATTTACTACTGTTGACTTACCACTTCCTGGCCCACCCATTAGGAAAACTGCTTTGAAGATGCCTGGGTCATAAACACCCTCTGTAATTAAATCTTCATTCATATAGTCGGGTAGTGTTGACTCCATGATACCCATTCCTTTACGAATGTCTTTGTATAGTCTCTGAATATCTGATGCATTCTTTGACGGGACTCCAACTTTAAAGTTATCAAAGTCTCCTTGTTCTGCATATGCACGAAGTTTTGATGCACTCATTCCACTGACATCATCTGCATCGGGGTCTCTTTCCCCTGCTGATACGACTTCTATACTTTCAAACTTATAGAAACCATGTCGTGCTTTCACTCCGTTGTATTTGTTTAGTAGTGTTTCAAATTCTCTAATTCTATCTGAACCAACTACCATCCTTACGTGAGTATACTTCTGTTGTTGTAATTGATTTGCAACATCGAATACAGTTCTTACTGTAGAGTCGACAACAATCTTACCAAAGAATTTTCTGAGGTATGATATCTTTTGTTTATGTGTTAGGGGATTCTTTCTTCGGTCATTGGAGTGTGAAGTGAATAGTAATACATCAAATCCTTTTGCAACTTTTTGTAATTGTTTAACTAACTTTGCATGTCCTGTTGTAGGTGGATTGAAACGACCAAAGGTAAACACTGCACCTTTAGGTCTTTTTGCTTCTGTTATAAATCCGTTGAATGTTTTCATTACTTATCCCAATCCTTTGCAACTGTAAAGTTATTTAGTGAGAATTCCATTCGGTCTACCAACTTGACTGCCTTACCATCATTATCAATTGCAACATAACCTTCAGGGTTGACTGTTTGAAATCCTGTTGAGGTCTTTACGAAAGTACCTATTGATTTCACTCTATTTAATGCAACGATAATAAGTTGTTTTGCTACCACTAAGTGTAGCATAAATGATGTAAGTGCCTCTATGAACTTCTTCATACTTCTGAGTTCATTATAAAGTTGTTCTCCGATTTCCTTCTTAATTTGTTTAGTCTTTTCCATCTTAACCTTTGCAACTACCTTGTCTCTCCAATAGTTCTCAAAGTGTTTCATATAACCTGCGTATGTTGGGTTAAACTTTCCTTGTCGTATTAGTGTATTACAGTAGGTCTTGTAAGTTGCACCAGCACCTTTCTTTGCAATAGTCTCTTGTACCTTCATGAACTTCTGTAGTGTTGGTCTTTTGATTTGATGGAACTGTTTACCTGTCATGGAAAGTGTTTGTGTTAACTTAAGTGTTTCCTTTGCAGTCATTGAACCTTTACCACTGACATCTTTATATGATGCATCATCTACCCATACATCTTTACTATGTCCTAACTTAGATGTGTTTGCACCGAATGATGCACTTAGATTTTCTATTGAATCACCAGTGTAAGTAGTGTGGAAT
>Ga0209309_10001748_pt1 | contig 20969 bp, 9 predicted proteins | sample COGITO_mtgs_1204_2_FD_184807 | JGI IMG/M metagenome (GOLD analysis project Ga0209309, IMG submission 184807) | Pelagic marine microbial communities from North Sea - COGITO_mtgs_120412 (SPAdes) (version 2) | ecosystem: Environmental > Aquatic > Marine > Epipelagic ... | reverse complement strand
GTTTGTCCTGATCTACTAAATATTAATCTATAACTACCAATCGCTCCGGACTCTCTCGCTTGATTAGCAAGTGCCAGCGCGGTGACTCCAAAATAATGTGCTTTTTTACCTCTTACTCCACCCGTAATAAGTTGTGCAGAAGTAGTCATTTGATCATAGAAAGATGCTACAGCGGTGTGGTTTGACACGTAAGAAATATTAGTCGATCCAGTGCCAGAAGCATCAGCAGTATCGAACGCATTGGCACCAGCAAGATCCGTACCAGCGCCAAAAGTGTTGATGTTATCTGCGTCATATCGAACACTCCAACCAGTTACAGGCAGTGAATCTATTCTGAAAATTTCTGCGGATTCTGGATCAGCAGCCGGATCTCCGGAAGTAGAAACATAATCAAGAGAAACACCTGTTGTTGATGTATTCACTTCATAACCACCTCGCAATGGCACTAGTCCCGCCGGTTGACCAGCAATTGCCAATTTAACAATAATTGATCCTCCGGTTTCTTCGACCATGAACATCGCTTCGGCTCTTGCCGCAGTTGGATTACCGCTATCGAAAACAGAGTTTCGTGTAGTGAAAGTATAATCATTACCGGGAAACATTGGATGAATGTCCATAGTTGCTTGAACTGTTGCTCCTGCTGCTGGATCATCTGTCACTGTAATGTTTGCAGTAGTTGCTACTTGAGTTCCGCCAGTCACAGCATCAAACAATTTACCAGTAAATATTTCGTTATCATCCACACCGTCTGCACCGCCTGCTCCCGCAAGTGTTACCGCCACCGAGGTGGGTGAGAAAACTGATCCGTCCCACGTAACAGTAGTTCTTGCAGTCGCACCATTACCAGGAGGGTCAGCAGTAAAGTCAGCATTACTCGTTGTGTCATGAGTGATATTGAAGTAATATGTTTGCGCGGCAGATCCTGCTGCTTCACCGAAAGTAAAGGTAACGGTATCACCTTCTGTGGGTGACGTAGTATTGGGCGTAACAGTCGGAGCATTTGCAGGAATACTTGTGTCGTTAACTTCAAGTGTGGCACTCGGTCCACCTGTTGCGGTAGCATTCGAATCGTTAGCCGCAATAGTTACTATAAAGTCTTCAGGATTCTCATTGTCTACTGCAAGATCGGCAATTGCCCGAACCCAGAATCTAAAGTTACCATCCCCTGCCCGAGTGATTGTTCCGAAATTTTGAGTCAAGTCAGCAAATCCTGCAACAGCGCTGGTGTATGAAATTTGTAGATCCGGTCCAACATATTCAACACCACCGGTAGCATTTGATATCCAATCAACAGTTACGCCGACTCCAACATTGGAGGCAAGTAATTCGAACTCTGCCACTGTTCCATCTTCATCTATGGATGTGGGTGAAACACTAAATGCACCATAAGAGGGTGTAGCATCAGTAACTGTGATATCCACTTGAGCAGGGACAGAACCCTGCCCGTAGACTGCTCCTGTTCCCACAAATTCAATAGTCCCGTCTCCGTTTATTGCTGGATCTGCCGTTGAACCAATAGACAATGTTACAGTACTAACGCCAGTGGCACCAGGATCTGCAAGACCGAACTGAGTGGAAGTGATTGCATAATTACCAGCAGTTACCCTTGAGTCTCCGTTGTCGGCAACCGCCACGTTAAGATTTTCATAACTTGCGCCACCGACAAGTGTTGCAGTGTATTCTACTTGCAATAAACTACCTTCAGTGACCGATGAAGAGACTGCAGATGCCGTATAAGATATGGTTTCATCAACAATGGTTATTGTGCCAGTATCTAAATTGTTAGCATATGTTCCTGAACTTGAGCACCGAACTATTAATCCAGCAGGAGATCCGTTAATTGTGGGAATATCCGAACCAAGTACGAGGGTAAAGTCTTGGTTTCCTGATGTAGCATGAACACTGGTATCCGTGTCAGTTGTTCGAGTATCACCATTGATGAAAGAGTAGGTGATGGTCTCGCCTTGAGGTGTTCCTGAAGTAACCAGTCTACCGTAAATAGTGTCGCCCTCGTTAAAGGAGGTGGCAGCCAAAGTTCTTCCTGCATCAGAGAACAATGTAACAGTATCAAAATCGGGTACAGTATCGTTGTCGTTGACAGTGATAGTTGAATTTGCTAAAGCGGTTCCAGAATTGTCGACATTAATATTGATTCTGTATGATTCTCCCGATTCGGGAACAATGTCATCGGTTAACTCAATACTCGGTGAGGAATACCCACCTGTCATACCAGTACCATTAGAATCAACTGTACCTATAACAACTCTATTTCCAGATCCTATTGCTGGGGATCCTGAAAAATCTCCAGAGGTCATATCAGTCAGATTACTTAACCAATAATATACATTTGATCCAGGAACAGCATTAGTGAATGTAGGATCAAAAGTAATTGCACCTCCTCCTTCACTTTGTGTCGCGCTAGAAGCATTGACTGCTCCAGTCGCCGCTAAATCTGTAATTGTTATGGTTGGTGAATCGCCTACAGCATATGCACTTGTTGCTCTAACCGCCCCCGTTGTTGCTCCTTGATAAATATCACTACCAACAACATCGAATGTAAATGATTTAGAAACAGTGTTTAGAACAACAGTAGAAAGTCCTCCATCGTCCCATATTAAATTAGAAACTCGTATATCTGATGCAAGGTCTCCTGTAAACGACAATGTTACGGTCTCGCCTGCAAACGCAGGAGAAAAACCGTTTGGATGAGAAGTGGTCATAGTTCCTGTTATAGTTTGAACGCCTTCAGTTATTGATGAATTAGAAACGGTAACAGTGTATACAGGTAATATGTTTCCGATTGTAATTGTAGAACTTCCTAGTTCATTCGCCCAAACAGGGTCTTCATGATCATAAAATGTTACAGTGAATATTTCATCGCCTTCGGCGTAATCATTGTCATCACTAAGCGCCCACTGTAGTTGAGCAGAACCACCAATGATTTCGACAGGTATGTAATTGACCACATCTAAATTAGGTGTTGTATCTATTATCTCAGCCTCATTTGATAAACCCGACAAAGTGATTCTATAAAACAGATGCGTATCACTAGGGGGTGAGGGGTTAGATGATATCAAAAGAGTATGAGTAGAACCTTCATCAGTAGATCCCGATGTAAAAGACCAGACCGGAGTAAGATATTGAGTCGGTTCTATTGATACTTCTCTGGTGATCCTTGCTAAACTTTCAACTAACACTTCCCCGCCAAGGTACATACCTGCGGGGTGAACAAACAACTTAAAAATATCTTTCCATTGTGAAATAGGAATTGATGCTCTCACTAACAATGAGAAAGTTTGATAAAGTTTGTTGTCTGTTAAATATTTTTCATAGTCCGCACCAATCCTAGAATCATCTTCATTAAGTTTAAAGATGTCAGTTTTTGGATAAAAAACTTCGGAATCGATACCAAAAAAAGAACGGAAAAACCATTCAATCGAATACCGTGAACCCTTTGATCTGAATAAAATACTAGAGAAATTTGCTGCTGCCCTTTTGTCGACAAACCCTTCAAAATATTGTTCGCCTAATAATAACTCGTCTTCAATATAAGATAACAGAGTTATATCGGTTTCCGTGACATCTCGGATCTGAAAAAGGTGCTGAAGCAATTCGGTACTATCGTTTTCATCAAGAAAATCATAGTATTTTTCAAGCAATGAAATAAATTTTGGGTATGCAGATTTAAAGTGATCGGGTAAAACATTCTTTACCTGAGGTCTACCCAAGATTATTTTTCTTCTATATCTGTCTTTAAATCCGTTATGCATAATTCTATTTAGGTCACGTTTATAGTGACTTCAGCAACCTCCGATGATTGTGCCGCTTCGGTTGGTATGGCACGATATTCCCACGTGACGGATCCAGTGAACGACGCGTCCGGAGGTGTCCATCGAAATGTTCCAGCAAGAGAATCTATGATAGTAACAATACCCGCGATCGGCTGCGTTTCCACAGCGTGTGTAATATTTCCAGTGGTCTCAAAGGTGTCGTTAGCAGAAACATCCATAACTAAAGACGTTCCATCATTGACCCAGTTGAACACATCATCTACTGCATCACCATCTGCTGAAATAATCGTCGGTGTAATAGTAACTGATTCAATAACATTCTGTCCAACGTCAACGCCAATAACAAAAGGATCGCTCCCGAAAAAATCAGAATTCGGCGTATAAACCCATTTTCCTGACGCATCTACTGTAGCAGATCCATAAGATGGTTGAGTTGTGACGCTGTATGACACGATTGGATTCAGCGTATTTTTCAGTACTAAAGTATTAGTGACTGTTCCTATGTCCTCTGTGCCCGTCCCAGTGGTCCCTGAGGAGACGTTTGCATCGCATTGTATGAAACTTAATAAATCCCCGTTCATATCAAACAAACTGCTCTGTGCTGACGTTATCATAGAAGAAGAAGGATTAGTTTTCCTATACAAGTTAATTTTCATTTCAAAATCTAAAGTATATATAATTGTTCTTCTATTCTCTACCGCTCCTTCATAATCATCTTGCATTGTCATGCCGTCTAATTTTATTGGAGTGTCTTCGACAAGATCAAACCCATCAAGAGGTTTTACTGAGACGGTATATTGCGGCGTAAAAAACGGTAATATTTGTTCAACAATTTGTAATGCGTCATCTTGACTTCTGGCATATACGTTAAGCTGAAATGCTATGTTGAAAGGAACTGGAGTATATAATAGTTTAGCGTTTTCTGCTCCTGTGATATTAGGAACAGTTCTTTTATTCAATTTTGGTAACTGCCGCGTCGGGTCATAATTCATCGCAAGTATTTCAAACGACATTCTTGGCAATTTAATTGCTATTTGTCGCTCTTGATTTTCTCCGGACTCAGTCGCAACCATTCTGGCAAGAAAATCTCTTTGTGGCGCGTACGATAAAGGAACTTTGGTTTGACTAATAACGTTACCAGCGCTGTCGTTTCGGATAACAAATATGTTATTAAATAAAGAACCAAAAACAGCAACTGATTTTCTTATTCTTTCGTTATAAAACCATTCGCCTAACATTATGGATCTCCGAACGGATTAGATTCTGAAAAGTCCAACAGACTGTCAGATTCAGTTTCAAAAACATCGTTCTGTGCAGAACTATTAGCACCATCGACTGCGTCAGTAATTGACAAAGGAACTCCGGCGGCACCTGTTATAGATCCGATAACCGTATCCACTGTGTTGAAAGAGTGAAACAGTCCGTCAGTAGAAGTTAAATGCGCCACACTTAATATCCTTGAATCGCTATCTGCTGCATTATAATCAGTAACATCTGCCGTTAATGTCCATCCGCTAGAAGCAAGTTGAGAAACTTGCTCACCAACCTGAAATGAACCCTGTTCATTGAAACTGCCCAAAGTATTTTCAACATTATTAAAAGTCAATTTATATTGGTAATCGAATATCTCTACATTATCTATAGCACCAATATCAGTGTCGAAATCTTCACCACTATACTCAAAGAGTTCACACGAGAGTCTAAATACAGGAAGGTTCCTCAATTGATAAAAGGGGTTTTCGTCAAACACTTTTTGAATCTCAAAAATAGAACCGGAAAGAGGTAAGAAAATTAAGTCTCCTTCGTGTGGTCTAAAGTATTGTTTCTTGGGGTCGTCTGGATCGTTTTCATATTGACCGATCTGACTTAGGAATCTTTTTCTAGCAACAATAAAAGTCGCAGCGTCTCTTATTTCTACGCCGAATTTAGCAAACAGATCACCTTCACCATCGAAACCTTCAACGTTCTCGATATACATTTCAATCTTATATGCATTGTCGAACCTAGAGGTTGATTCGTCTTTAAAAATGTCATCAATGTTTATTAATTCCCTGGGCATATAATAAACGTCTTGCCCATACATTTTTAAAGATTCGATTATTAAATCTTCATACAAGAGTTGCTCAGATCGAGCACCTTGTGAAAAATATTTATTAGTAGTCATATTAACCTACAAAAAAGTCGGGTGGTAACTCTTGCTCAAGTCTTAATTTTTCTTCAAGTGTTTGTAATTCTTGAGTAGCATCATCATAAATTTGCCTTCCGTTAACAGTGACTCCTCCGGGAAGTTGCATCCCTTCGAATTTCGACATGTTCAAACCCCATTGTTGTTTTATCAAAGAGGTAGTATAGTTTTTAAGAAACATATCATTATAAACGCTTGTGTGTGAATTAGGATCTATAACCTGATAGACTTCAGCGAATAAGTAATCACCAACTTCTATGTTGTTAATCCCCGACGCCCATTCGCCCCAAATATAAAGACGATCTTGCCTTCTAGAAAAAGTGGTTTGGGGAGTGCCCGATAAAATCATATCCACAAAGTCTAGGTACTGAGACATTTGATAATAGTACGACATACCGCCAGAGAAATTCATAAAATCGCTCATACTGTTTAGCATCATTTGATATTTGATGTTAAACATGCCGCTTGCCCCAAAGGTTTTGTTTATGGGGAACAAATGAGACACGTATAGAATATCTGATGATATCGGTATGTACCCATTGGTCACATCATCGGATGTAATTTGATGTTTTAAATATGTGCGGTATGTTGCATCGGAATGAAACTCACGATACATTTGAATAGCATCGTCAACCTTATCTTCAATCTGATCTTCGTCGACATTAATTTCAACTACAGGTTCGCCTAACCTTCGAAGGCAATAGTTGATTAATGTCTGTCTAGAATTTGGAGAAGCCATTTATTATCCTTCGTCTTGGACTTTTTGTCTTATCATATCATAAATCCCCGCAAGATTAGATCTGTTTTTTTGAGGAAGCTTTGAAAAATTATTATGAACCTTGAACGATTGTTTTTTTCTTACCATATTTTTAGCAAGAATTTCATTCTTTTTTACTTGCCCTCTATTATTCTTACGCGCCTGGTTAACCGGAGCTCCGTTTTCATGTTCATCGTTATGCATTATTTATACGTTCCCCCAAAGAACCACACCAGCAGAATCGTAAATAACTAGATTCGTTCCTGCGGCATCTTGTAGTTGAACACTAGATTTCAATTGCATTTTAGTTGGAGAGATTTCGACTCTTTCGATCCCAGAACCAGTGTTCGAAACAGCAAGACTCATCGATGAAGTGCCTCCTCCAGCAGGATTATGAGTAACAGCAACATACCCTTGATTTGGGTCGTTGGTTGTACCAAAAAAAGCAGCAGGAACATTGGTTGCTTGTGAATTGCCTATAAAAATACTTGATCCAATGACCGCGCTCTGAGCAATTGAAAGTTCACCATTGTTGTCTAACGACATCACTTGAGTTTTAGTGCCACCATCATGACTAAACCATCTCATTGTGGATGCTAGGTCATCGTATGCCACAGGTGCCGAAACATCTGCTGATATTTCAAACGATGGCGTGTAAGGGTCTGCTTCTTCGGTTGACGTAGTATTCGATGCGCCACCAAAAATAATCCTACCAAGGTTATCATTGTCTGAGACCGCACTCTTATTCGATTTATTAGTGCCTCTGTTTTTCGCAAGAATCAGAGAAGGACCACCTACAGTGTCTCCGTGTCTGATAATTGCCATAGTAGTTTTATCAGAATCTTCTGCTTCAATAACAGTACTTGCGTTGAGTATTGAACTTCCTGCTTCATTTGTTTCGAATTGCTGGAAACTTGTTGCCCCTGCAACCAAATGATATCCTAAGTCTGGGTTTGTACCCGAGTCGAGCACTTCTAAATAAACATTTCCGCCAGAAGTAGTCGATCTAATTCGTATGAAGTTATCAGTAATATTACCAGCATCTGTTACTGATTGCAGAGTAGGAGTAGGTGGCACCGTATATATGTCGCTGAAAGCAGTCTTGCTTACAACATCGCCATTGATAGTCAGTATATCAGTGTTAGTAGTGACTTCTCCAAGGTTCGGTATGGACAATCCATTCCCACTAACACCAGCATCTATTGCAGTTGAGTCAAGTGTGGTGATACCAGTAACATCGAGGTCAACAAAAAACGCATTACGATCAGCATCGATTACTTCTGTAAACTCTCCCGGAACCCCAGGATCAACGAATCCTGTAGAAGTGTAAACACTTAAAGAACCGATCCCGATTCCATTGCTAGTTAAAGGACCAGCAGTAGTGACTTCATGTAACGTAACTCCGTCAAATAACGTAGACATATCCCGTTTAGCGATGCCATCATCACCATCCAACACTAATACAATAGATGATGTTGATTCTACATTATCAACACCGCTATAAAACACTTTCGCACCAAAATCAACCTGTACAGTAGCAGAGTCTCTTGCTCCTTTTCCTGCAGCGTCATTTAGCAAAGCGCCTCTAGATGTAACTGTTTCTAATGTTTCCGTTGAAACTGTTTGAACAATCGTTGCTATGTTGCCGCGACTAACGTCTCTGGTGGCGGTATCTATTATCAGCATCTGATAAAAATTAGCATCGCCCGCTAAAGCAGAAGTAATCGATGATCCTGAAATTAATTCTGTTCCAGGTGCGGGAAGGTTTAAACTACCGCCGAATTTAGTTTTTATGTTTGTAGAATCGCCACCAAATTCAGTTACTTCTTGAAGAGAAGGTTTTCTGAATACGGTTTCGTCTACAGTTACTTTAACAACCGAATCTTGATGTAAAAACAAAGCAACAAGATTATCGTCAGGACTTGTGCTAAGGTTTTTAAGGTTCAATCCGCCTTGAAGTTCAATCCTAGGAACAACCGTATTATTCTGTAGTTGCGTCAACCCGCCGAAACCTTCGGGTTTGCTAGTTAAAGAAGCAAAAGTTTCGTCATCTGAATCTAAGTATGCTAAGTTGCCAAGGTCTCTGAATCCAACGCTATCATTAGCATCTATATGGAGTGCTTTTTGTGTTCCCGTTAAGCGAAGATCATTAACATTTCCATCGGTCAACCCTAAGAAAAACTGGCCACCGACTTTAACATTTTCAGTGGTTACTGAAACGTTTGTTGTTTGTGCGACAGATGTTTGTCCACGCTGGGTAACTGTTTGTAAGTTTTCGTCTGCAAATGCTTCTGTTACTGACTTAAGACCAACATTACCGGACCCATCAACAACAGCAAAACTACCGTTGCCTGATTGCAAATTGGATATTACTAATCCGTTGCCTACGCCAGCATCTATCGTAGTTGAATCAAGCGTAGTAATACCGGCGACATTTAACCCCAAATCAATATCAAGGTTATTATTAATTGATGTTGTCCCAGTAGCGGCACCGATATCAATTGATGTAGCAGCGCCGAATGCATTTACCGTCGTGGCATTTGTATTGAGCAAGTTGAATGTTGTTGCGGCAGTAGTAATATCACCGCCGTCTACATTTAAATCTAAATCAACGTCAAGGTTATGCCTGATCGTCGTGGTACCAGTAACAGCACCAATACCGATTCCTGTAGCATCGCCAAAAACGTTTACTGTTGTAGCAGTTGTATTAAGTAAGTTGAATGTTGTTGCAGCAGTAGTAATATCACCGTCGACGTTTAACTTACCAGAAAAATCACCAGAATCAGCTGAAACACCGCCGGTGCCAGTAAGTAGAATGTTTCTACCTGAGGTATTGCTGTTTGTTAATACTTGATCTAAACCTAAAGCACTACCATCAAGAATATTAGCATCGACTTCAATGAATTCAACACTATCGCCAGAAGCACCTGATCCGAGATTCAACAGTTTATATGTTGCTTGTGTGTCCGTTACGTTTGCTGCGAGAGATATACCACCATTAAAATACAGTGGAGTTGGAGTTGTATCATAACCCGCAGGTCTTCCAGGATCGGTTACTGTAGTTAATGTTTCGCCAGTAAATGCTGTTGATTGTATTGCCCTAGAACCCACCTCATTCACAGCATCAATGGTAAGTACAGTTACAGCATCACCGTCGCCGATAAGGTTTGTAAGATTAAGTGCTCCGTCTATTGCCGTTGAATCGAGTAAAGTAAGACCTTCAGCAATTAAAATACCAGTATCTTGTATCGTAAAACTTTCGGGTGTAGTCCAAGATGTTGCACCGTCAAAGGTAAAAGAAGCATATTCAGTTCCGTCATCTGCGCCCAAATAAATTCCAGCATCTGCTGTTTGAGCAATGTTACCAGCGTTGTCGGCAATTACAATTTTCTTATCTGTTACTGACAAATTTGTTGTATTAACAACAGTTTCCGTGCCGTTTACAGTAAGGTTTCCTGTAATGGTTAAATTACTTCCTATCGTCGCACTGTCGGTTAATATTAAACCACCCGCTCGAAGAAGTGCGTTTCCAACAGTAGAGGGGTCGTCCAGCGCATCTGAAACAAAATCATATACTCCAGGATATCCTAGTAATGTCGGATCAGAGAACCTGATGAAGTTTCTATCCGTATCTGTGGGAAGTCGATCAACACCGGATCCATCAAGGTCGTTAAAGAAAATTTTATCTTGAACATGGAAATCTCTGTCAGTATCAATTACCACATTGAAATTTGTAGTTATGTCATCATCATCAACGAATCCAGATCCGTCGTATATTCTAAAATCTGCCGCGCCGATTTCGCCTGAAGTTGTTCTTCCTGAAGAAGTATTAACAACTACTACATCGTGCAAACTTACACTATTAACTGCATCAGAAAGTTCTTGGTCTAAATCTACAGTCGATACAACGCCGCTACTGTTGACCGCAAGAATATCAGACTCAGTTCCTACCGCTAGATTGGTGATAACGAATCCATTATTAGCAACGCCAGCATCAATAGTAGTTGAGTCGAGAGAAGTAGCAGCATTAACAGTTAATAAACCATCAATAGTGGTTGCGTCTAATGTTGTATTGCCATTAACATCGAACTTGCTTAGAGCAGCACTATCCGCAATAACGCTTCTAACAGTTAGTTCTTTAGAACTAGCAACAGGATCGTTGCCTAAAACAAAATCAAGAGTCGCGATAGACTGATTAAATGCTATTGGATCTGTTTGTCGTATGTTAACATACGCGCTGTCTTGAGGACCAACATCCGCTATGTCAGCGACAAGTACCCAACGCTCAGTGTTATTAGGATACAGCGCCTGATCAACACCAGTTCCTCTTAAACGAAGACCATTACTTAATGTAGTTAGTTGGTCAGTTTCACCAGAATCTAATGTTGGCGCTTTTCTTGCAGTTACAGATTTTAAAGTTTCGAAATTGGCGTCAAGGTTTTCTACATCAATTTGTACTATTTCATATTCATCTGTAGATTCTTCATAAACCACTAATGGAATTGTACCAGATGCTGGTAATGTAAATATACTGGGATCTGAAACTTGTATTTTATCGACTGTAATGGTGTCTGTCGTGGTATTCTGTACTGCTAAATCTGTTAAAGTGCGTTGCCCAACAGAATCTCCGATACCAGTATAAACTAGTGCGGTTCTTGCGTCAACACTTGATCTTCCAGGAGGCGCTATTCCAAAACCAAAAAACTTTGCTCGAATACCGTCTTCTGTGATTGCTCCAGTAGCAGGAGTAGAAATTGGTACTACGCCAGAAGCAATACTTTGTTCTGTAACTTGATCAAGAGTCGGCGCGACAAACGCAAATAATGCTTCTCTGTAACCCACACTATCTGTAGTGATATCCGTTGTCAGAATATTGGATGATATAAGATTTGCTGTATTAAGTTTAAGTCGGGTATCGGTTGATGTCAATGGTCCAGTGAGATCGACTTTCCCAGAAGCAGATAAAGAATTGGGCGAAGTTATAGTAACGCCGTGAGTTAATGGATTGCCGTGACCGTCATTCGAAACACCTGTTACTTCTATACCTTGGTTGGTTGTGTTACCAACCTGCGTTATTTCTTGCAACCCTAAATCTGTAGCATCTACTAAAGATAACGTTCCTAATTCTAGGAAACCAACCGAATCGTCTTGTACTGATAATGCATCACCAGGATTACTGTGATATGTTGCTACAAAAATTTCACCACTATTGGAAGAAGTTTCACCCAGCGTGTTATTTCTAAACGTTACTCCAGTAAGAGAAGGTTTTGTTGTAAATCCACGAGTCCCATCAACATCCGAAATAAACAACGATCCATCGGATGCTGGATTACCAGGGTTCGGTTCCGCTTGCTCAAGCGATAGGTATTGATAACGATCAGCGTCTAACTCTTCTGCCGATAAACGTTTTACTTTACCTGATAACGATATGAGTCTCTTAGCCATTTAACGATTCCAGATAACTTAAAGTTAGAACCAAACTATTATTAGTATCGTCGGTTCCGTTGAAGCGATGTGTGTATGCGAGTATTTCGTTGTTTTCCTGAACAATCAATTTGCCGGTCAAAACTCCAGAAGCATCATTGGATTGTACTGCAAAATTGTTCACCAATTTAGTTTCGATCTGAGTACCAACGTCTTTATGAATAAAGGTAACTCCTACAGTTCTATCTGTAGGATCAATGTTAGCAACTTGCGCCATCAGAACAATACTAGTTACTCCCGCTGGTGCTCTGTATACGAAAGGTTCGGTGCCTAACACACCAAAGTTTTCATCTGAATCTGATAATGTTTTTGTTGTTGTCTTAAATACGTTTAATGGAGTTGCCATCTTATCCCTCTAATGCTAGAATATAAGGTGTTAATACTGCGAACAAAGATCTGTCGAACGTTGTTCCTGTGATTGTTCCGGACTCGCGGTTGATGGTTAAATCACCACCAATCCTAAAGTCACCCAGTTCGTCCGTCGCGGTAAAGTAAACCAAACCAAAATTGGGTTGTGCCGCGCCTGCTGAATCGAATATTACTTCCTGATCTTTCTTAGGAATACCGCCGTTTTGTGGCACTGCCGCAAACATATTAGTACCAGATCCCACAAACTCAAAAGTATGTGAAGAGGCACTAATCAAAGATCTTTGATGGAAATCAACGGTTTGACCTTGTACTAATGGCTTATTTAGTCCAGGAGCAACAGTGATGTTGTATGATCCGGTTTCATTTAGGATAGAATAGTAATTAAATACCGTTCCCCCGTTTTCTGCTGGAGTCGCACCAATATCTTTAGTTCTGTTAGGAGCACCTACTGCAATATAATCTCCCTTAGATCCAAGTGCAATACTGGCAGAGAAATTATCTTTTGAAGCATCCCCTTCTGAAACTGCTTGAACGGTAGATGGTTGAAGTTTAGTGACCGTTGCCCAGTTAGAAGCTGCGCGTTCAACAACCCATGCTGCGTTCCGATCCCCGTTCTTTTCTCCAGCAATTGCAAGCAAACCATCAGCACTAATAACAACCTCATCGCCTAATCTCTGAGCATCATTAGGCGTTGGACCATTGTCAGCATTAGAAGTAGAAACCCCTTGTTTATCACCATGAGTAATTACTTCTTGCGTTCCCCAAGTACCTTCATTAAAGAAGAAAAGTTCGACTGCTCCCGCCGCATTAGTAGAAATCTCTGCATTGGTTGTAGTGGCATTTGGAACCGCAGTTCCATTTGTAAAGGTTATGGTGTTTGCCGTCAATGAAGCAATCGTTTTATTACCTGCCGCATTCCATGCCGGACTCTTCACCGTAATACCAGCACTAAAATACTTGGTAAAATCGACATCAGGATCAGTTGCAGTAACATGAGGCGCGCTTGAAGAAGTCGTAAGCGAAGCAATAGATTGTTTTGCCGCATTTAATGAACCGGCATCAGAATCGGTAAACGGATTAATTATATAACCGAACGGGGCATTTCCGTCACCATAAACAAAGTAATCAGCGGCGGAAGAAAGTTCCAACACAGGTGATCGCTGATTGTTTTCGTTAAGATTCATTGCCGGTACAATTGTCTGAACTCGACCATACGAATTAAAGATGTTTCTTGCATAATAGTATGCAGTATTTGCTTGTCCTGCCCAAGCGACAATCATGTCCGAACCGTCTGTTGTATTAAGAGAAACTGATGGCGCAGATACATTGGTAATGACTGGACTTGTAATTATTTGCATCAAAGTCCAATAATCCCCTGATGAGGAAGTAAGCGATGCTTCTATACCTTTAGTGCCACCGGAACCATCTAATATTTCTGTTCCTTTCTGGTAAACAAAAACTTGACCACGAGTATCGCTTGGCGAAGTAACGCTACTTGCTACTGCAAGCCAGTTACCGTCTTCAGACATAGATAAGTGTTTTGTTTCTAGGGCAAGTAAAACATTGGTTGAGGCAACAAAAGGTCGTTGCAAAATTATATCGAATGCCCAAGAAGAACCGGTTCGTTTATAAACATAAACGCTACCTTGATTTTCTCCCAACCCACCACCGTTCTGATCGAAAGGTGCTCCAACCGCCAGAAGACTTCCATCAAGGTTGCATGCAACCGAAGAACCAAACCTACGACCGTCTCCGGCATTATTATGCAAAGGGTTTTCGGTCGTTCCGGTAGGTTTAACTGTTGCCTGAGTAGTCCAAGATGTTCCTGACCGTGTAAAGACTTCGACTTCTCCGGTTGCTGCGCCTGTTCCTTTTGCCCCGACAAACAAATAATTATCGTCTCTTGACATTTTTGAAACACTACCGAACTGCTCGTTAACCACAGGAGAGGGGTTTACTAGAAGACTTTCGTTGGTATTTCCGCTGGTTCCCCAATCTTGAGTAATCTCATCCGATACGTTTAGAACAGTGTAGTAATAATTATCATTACTAAATTTGATCGCATCGTTGTAATTTGGTTTCTTAAACGCACCTATTTCTAAAGAATAGTTTGCAGGGTCTTGGTTTCTAATTCCATTTACTCGAATCACATCATCGTTCTGATTATATGTTGCGTGAAGAAGTCCATCGTATATTGACGGAGAACCGCCTGTTGATACTAAACCACGATCACCAAAAGAAGAGTTCGAGTTTGTTATAGAACACTGTGCCCCTGTTTCTGCCAAAATAGACGTTGAGGTAGAAATCGTGAAACAAGATACTAACTGAGCATATGCGCGATTGGTTAAGTGAACACCAATACCGTCTGCATTAAACTGTGTGAACGCATCAAGCACCATTGATCGTAGACCAGACACTTTGGATCCGTCGATCTTCATACCGATACCCGATGTTGTCAACGAAGTACAGTTCTGTACATAAGGCGATTGAGTAATGAACGGACCAGTATTAACATCGTTTCTTGGATCAAATGCCACACAGGCTGCACCGTTTTGATGATCTCGGAAAGTAACCTCTTTTACATAACAACCATTGTCAACCCAGAAGATATCACTATCGACGTTGCGTGGGCGAATCGTAGTTGCCCTTAGTGCGTCACCGATGATAGAAGTCTTGGGCGGAAGTTTGATTGGGTTGTTAACTGTGTAGTCACCAGACTTCAAAAAGATAGTAGTATCGGTGCCTTGGTTCTGCGCGGTCTCAGATGACTGTCGAATAATAGTTTGTCGTTCAGATGTTCCTTGCTCGAACTTAGTCCATGCGGTATAGATTGATGGTGTTGTCGTAGAGACCCCTATAGTAACAAGGTTTGGGAACACTAGTGAATCGTAACCTACTGCAAGTCCTGTCGGGTAATTGTATTGGTAGATAGCAGTTCCGTTAAAGAAATCACCTAATTGGAAAGTTCCTATACTAGATTGCTCAACAGCATGAATAATAATATCTAAGAGGTTTTGGATCTTAGTAATGTTACCTGAATCTGTTCCTGCCGTATAACCCGCAATAATAGATTTTAACTGTTCGTATGCTGCAATCGTTGCAGTCAGTTCACTTTGACCAAGTCGATCAGCATAACCATTACCAAAGATAGAGAAGTATGCTCGCATCGCAATAGAGGTTGCGCTGTTACCACCGTACTTGAGATCATAGGTCAACGCATCCAGAATGTATCCCACGTCTCTGCGACAAGTTGCCTGATCGTAAGAGTATGTTGGGAAAACGCTATTGGCATAAAATACTACTTGCTCTTGTAACGTAGATCTGATAGCATGAAAAGTACTGCTCTCGCCAGTGAAAGTAGGCACAACAATCGGAATTGCTGATCCATCTGCGGCATTGATTGCGTCTCTAATCCTTTCAATTAAAGCAACAACCCGCGCTTCTTCCGTAGAAGTCGTGACATAATTATTAATAATAGTTTTTAACTGCTCGTATGCAGCAAGTGAGGCGGTAATTTCACCGGCACCTAATTGATTAGTCCAGATGTCTGCGAGACCATCTAAACTTTCGTATGCCGTTGTGGTGTTCTCAATGTTAAGATCTTTACCGACCCAGTATGAACGAGCATTGGTATCAGTAGCAAAAGAACCGTCGAAAAGAATATCGTGAGTCACGGCATCTACAATGTATCCAACGTCTCTTTGACACTTGTCTTGATCGTATTCTAACGAATCGAAATTGTTTTGAATCCAAGTGATCAACTGACCCTGAATGGTTCTTCGATTAACGATCAGAGCGTTGGCAGCATTTCTCTTATCGGCACTCTCACTTCCAGTTCCGGTAAAGTCGATAGAGGTTCCGTCTTCTTTTCCGTATGCGGTGGACTCTTCAAGGAGTTCAGTGATCTGTTTGATACGTGCCGTAACGAAAGTCTGACTTGTTGCGTTAATACCAGATGCGTTGATCTGGTCTCGCAAGTAATTAATTGAATCGATTGTGTATTGTAATTGATCACTCTGTACTTTTTGTGCATTACCTCTTTGGTATGCGAGTCCAGCAGTGATGCTATTATAGTCTGTATTGTTCTGTAAGTCAAGAGCAATCGCATCAATTATAAGACCCGTGTCTCGCTCACACTTGTGCTGATCGAAACTGCCTACAATGTTTTGATCATTTACAAAGTCGATGACATCGTTCTGAATGATCAATCTGTTTGCAACGATGGCATCAAAATCTGTTGTTGTCAACCCCGCAGTATCCACTTCTACTTCCGCAGGAATACTATCAGTATTACCAGCAGTTATAACGCCAGTGACCAGACCCATGAGTTCATCAACTCTTGCATTTTCAGAAGTATAATTCTTAATATCTCCTGCAAGAAAATTGTACGCCGCAACTGTAGGTGCGGTTTCTCCTGAACCTAACTGGGAATTTGTTCCTGCAAAATATGAAAGTGCAGCATTACGAGAGGCGGTGTTACCGCCATACAACAGATCAATATTTATTGCATCAATTACGAATCCTGTATCTCTTTCGCACTTGGATTGATCATATGCCAGTCCAGGATAGTTAGCAGTAATGAAGTTAGTAGTTCTTGTGATCAAACCATTTCTCTGTGATCGTATAGTTCCGTGGTCTATATCTCTAAACTGTGAAGATGCATACGTTCCGTTTGCGGGATAAGTAGCATAGGTTTGAACTATTGTTACGGTTCCATCAAGAACATCTATCACACGTTCAAACAACGTGTCTACCGTTGCATCAAGTGCGCCAACTAATGCTTTAACTTTCGACTTGGCAAAATTAACAGCATCAATAGTTGCTTGTTTCTGATCACTCAACACATAAGCAGTATTTGCTCTTAGGTATGAATTACCTGCCGCAATTGTCCAAAAATCTGATCCAAGTAAAAGATCACGTGCAACAGCATCAAGGATTAATCCAACGTCTCTTGCACACTTACCGGCATTATATCCACCAAGTTTAGTGGACCAATTCAGATCAACATAGTCAATCGTGGCAGCCTGAGCACCTACGATTCCTGCAACGATAGCATCATATTCGGTAGTAGTCAATCCAGTAGTAACGATATTTACTTCTGCGGAAAGACCCGTGGTATTACCTGCCGTGATAACGCCGGTGATTTCATCCACAAGTCCACCAAGAACTGTTTGTTCCGGAGCAGTCGTAACCACTGCGTTGATCCGTGTTTTAAGATCATTGTATGCCGCAACAGTTGCAGTGCCTTCTCCGAAACCTAATTGAGATACAGTACCTGAGAAATAGGCAAGAGCATTTGTGCGAGTCGCAGTGTTACCACCATACTTGACATCATGGGATAAACCGTCTATGATATAACCAACATCTCTTTCGCATTTTGCTTGATCGTAACCAAGACCTGGATAGTTGGCATTGATGTAAACCGTGGTATCAGAAATTAATGTTGCACGATTTGCTTGAAGGTTCGTGGTTGCCGCAATTCGATCTGCCGTCTGGTATGTTGCCCCTGCCGTAGTCACATAGTTGATTGTTGGGTAAACCGTTTGCGTTGCGTTAATGACATCGGTAACATTCTTGAAAAGGTTTTCGATGTCAGTATCGGAAGTAACACCAGCAAGAGCAATAATGTAATCTCTCGCAAAGTTGATACCCGCAATAGTTGCTTCGTTCTGATCGCTCAACACATAAGCAGAGGAAGACCTATTGTATGCCCAACCAGCAGTAATAGTATTGTAGTCAGTGCCTAATAATAGATCACGTGCAACAGCATTTACAATTAGACCGACATCCCGAGAACAAGTTGTCGCATCGTATGACCCTGTGAGGAAATCGTTTGCGGGGTTGTTCAGGTAATCTAGAACCGCATCCTGAATTACTTCTTTGTTAGTCTGAATAGCATTAGCAGCTGCATTCGCGTCAGTCTGTGCTTGGACAGGTGGATCAGGAAAATCTAATGCAGAAGCAGTACCGCCCACAAGAATCTCAATGATCTCATCGAAACCAGAAGCAACACGTAGTTTAGAAGTCGCGTCAGTTTTTACTGCGGGAACAGAAACCATACCGAGACGTTCTTCATTAATTGATCGTCTAGTCTGATAGAGTTGTTCTGCGGTCACTTTAATAGCATTACCGCGCTTATATGCTTGTCCAGCAGTTACCGCACCGTAGTTCGTACCGAGTGCCATGTCATAACGAACACCATCCATAATAAGGTTAAGGTCTCGTTCACATGTAGTTTCGTCAAACTTGAAGTTTTCTTTTGCATATACAACTGCTACTGCCGAATCCAAAGAGGAGAAAGCATTCATCAAAGATTTGCCATCATTCCCAGGAACACCAGACTTAGAAACATAATAGACGTTGTCTACATCTTCGGCACCAATAGAATTGATACTAACTTCGCCGTTCTTATCTTTCTTAATATATGCTTTACCATCATGCGTATTAATCGCAATCTCACCGAAATCAATTTCGTTAAGAGTCGGTGCACGTCCTGGTATGTCGCTGCGCGGAAATAATATTTTTTTTCTAGATGCCATACTTATTCTCTAATCGTACCTTTGTATTTAGGCGTATGTGCCGCAGTCAATTACTGTGAATTCAACTTCATCTGCAAATATTTTTGGTTCAAAAACCCAACGAGGGTCATTAGCATTGTAAGAATATCTCATGTAACCAATTGGTGTTGCGGAATCACCAACCGCAATTCCTGCCCCGTCTGCTAACAACGAAGTGTTTGCACCGTCAGCAATAACAATCTGTTGATCTTCAATTAATAGTTCTGTAGTAGATATATTAGTTTGTTCACCATAAACAAAGAGATTTCTATTTACTATCAAGTCACCATCAATTGTGGTAGAGTCTAATGTTGTAAGACCATCTACATTAAAGTCTACACCAACTTGAAGAGTAGTAGCATCAAAAGTGAAATTAGCATCACCTTCTAATATGCCGTTGGGACCAACAATTACAACCTGATCGTTGATAAGATCGGTTACTTTCAAGTCACCATCGATAGTAGTCGAGTCTAATGTTGTAAGACCGTCTACGTTGAGATCTTGATTGACCTGTAAATTATCGAACGTTGCTGAGTCGAGGATGGCTTCTCTTGCGTAAAGAGTTCTCCATCTCTGCAAAGCAGTTCCGAGGTCATACGTATCTGTAATATTGGGTATGAGACCAGAATTAATATCTGCCCCAAAAACGACATTATCGGTGTTCTGATCACCCATCGTAATCGTTCCGGAAGCTCCTGCTTTCAAGGTCGCTATACCATCAACAGTTAGAGTACCATCAATTTGTACGTTCTGTGTGACCTGCAGGTCGCCTGTGACCTTGGTTAAACCAGTGCCCCCGCGTAATACTAGGTCATTTGTTATTTCTGTTGATACGGAGTCTTTGTTAAAATATAAGAAATCTACAAGGAGTTCGTTGAGTTTTTTGTTATCATCAACTAGTAGAGCAGACGCGGCAGTTACTTCGCCGCGCTGGTGATTCATCATATCGGTGAAATATTTACCGCCAATAGTTGCTATAGCAGAAGAATAAAATCTGTTTGCACTATCACCATTACCGTTTGTTATTGCTTCCCAATTCTCAGTTCCTGTGCCAATGTATAATCTATCGCCGCCATTGCCAAACCCATTATCTGCTGGGTCTGTAAGAAAAGAATATGCAGGTTCACCTACGCGAAGCAGCGATATTCCTGTATTTTGTTGTACTGGTAAACCTTTGTTTGAACTTCTACGAAGTAGAATTTCAGCGTGGGCAGAATCGTGAGAAGTGTGTGCCATTAGTAATACCCCCCATCAACTGATTGTCTTTCTGCTTCTAATGTAGCAACCCAAATTTCTCTATCAGCATCGTATACAAGAATACTTCCGTGTACTCTTTGAGTGGCATCAACTCCTGATAATAAATTGATGTCTCCTGTCGCTTCAACGATCGAAGAAATAGGAATACCGACAACAATTTTATCTATTATTGTTTTGTTTTGAGCAATTTTAATTTTGTATGCCATAGAAACCCTTAGATTGTAACTGACGGAGTGACGGTCAATTGCCCTTCAAGGATTCTTTCTACAATTTTTATAGCGGACCCATCACCATCACTATCGCCTGTAAGGTAAGAAACTTCAACATCATAAACATAACGTTTTTTAGGCACAAGCAGATCTGTTTGAAGGTTCGTCAGCGATAGGTTAATGATACCATCGCTGTCTGGTGAATTAATAATAGAAGTAAATGAAATTTTATCACTGTCTGATGCAGCGTAATTAGGAGCGATCTTGCCGGTAACTGTATAACCAGTAAGATTCTTTTTAGTTTGATCTTTGTTAATTAAATGCAGTTCAACTGAAAGATCAGAACCCTGATCAACAGTC
>Ga0209309_10001740_pt1 | contig 21024 bp, 10 predicted proteins | sample COGITO_mtgs_1204_2_FD_184807 | JGI IMG/M metagenome (GOLD analysis project Ga0209309, IMG submission 184807) | Pelagic marine microbial communities from North Sea - COGITO_mtgs_120412 (SPAdes) (version 2) | ecosystem: Environmental > Aquatic > Marine > Epipelagic ... | reverse complement strand
TCGAGATATTCATGGCGCAGGAAGGAAAAATTGACTTGGCTGGGTACACGATTCAAGCGGACGAGGAGGTGATATTCACGTTTTCGGATTTTACGAAACCAATCGAAGCTGGAGAAGCGAGGGTGGTGTGCACGGGAGATTCTTCGGAAGATATTTGGTACTCGATACCACCGACGGCGGGGACGATTACAGAGGGAAAAAATTATAAACTCGTCTCCAAGGAAGGCGCGGTGGTGGACGAAAGCGGCGTCGTCGAAGAAGGCACAGTTGGGACGGCAAACGAATTTTATTCCTGGCAACGCCAAAGAACGTACGACCCAACGGAAACGAACACGGTAACGGCGTACGGAACCTCCGTGTTATATAACGACTTTTTCCCGATCGGTAAAGATTTGGACTTTGCACTCGCGCCAGGCTCGCCGGGGATATACAACTCGGACCGGTTGCAACTTCCAGTCGTTATAAACGAATTTTCGGATAATGGCATCGATTTATGCGACGGCGGTGATTTTATCGAGTTGTACAACATCCACGCGACCACGACGGTAGATTTATCTGGGTTCGTTCTCGCTCGAGCCGGTCCGAGTACGGTCGCGCACGTCAACGACGGGATTCACTACATCATTCCCAGCGGTACGACGATTGGACCGCAATCTTACAAGTTATTTTGCTCGAAAAGTACCGATACGGATAATTCGATTACGCTCGGTTACGATTGGGACTTGCGCGAAAAGCAAGGATGCACGCTTTATACCGAAACTGGGTATATCATTGATAGTATCCCTTACGTGGACGGTACGTCGAGCGTGGCAGGAAGATCGATGCAAAGAGTTCCAAGTGGCTTTGGTCCAATGTTCGTCGTTGAACCGATGACGCCGAACGCGGAAAATTTTATTCAATCCGCCTCGAGCGTGCCGGCGAACGGGGTGCCGACGAAAACCGGTTCGAATCATTTCACGTGCTGCTACCACATCCGATCCTTGGGGATGCCAGATTCAGTGTACGAGACAGCAGGATTGGATAGGTCTATTGGCACATCGTACGACGGTGTATCGTTAGTGAACGAATGGACCGTCGTAGAAGTTCGCATTCCTCGAGAAATCCCCGCTTCGGCGGGAGCCGGTTTCGCCGATAACCAGCTCTTTGATTTTCAAATCGGCATGAACTCCTTCCGAAGCCCTTCGGTTACGGCAAAAAAGAGAAGAAAGTTGTTAAGTCACGACACGGTTGAGAACGTCGAAAATCTTTACACCGGTGATTTCGCTTTACTCGACGAAGACGCGTTTCCAGAGCAAAATTTTAGTTTTAATCGCACGATACGATTTGAGCCCGGAATTACGTCGATCAAATTTCTCGCTATTCCCAGAAAAGCGGGCGCGAACATTTTTGAGCTCGTGCACACCGGAGTCGCTTTGGCCGGAGAAAACACGTGGAACAAGTATCAACCGACCGCTCGGTACACGAGTTATCGATCGACAAATGCTCCCGTGAATACGTTTCAAGTGGTAGCTCGAAAGAAGAAAATTTTCAAGCCGACGTTGAACGAGAACGATATTCTCTTCACGACGAATACTTATAACTTTCCATTATACCTCGAAGGAATTCCATCGAACTTTTCGAGAGGACGCGTGAAAGCTGCGGTTTCTGCTGACGAGTACGTTTGGTCAGATACAAAGACGTTACCGGTCGTTTTCATCGCGTCTGGTATGGTTTTTTCTAGCCTCGACGGTGCCGCGGTTATGAAACTCACTCCGGATACAAAAACGACAACGTTCTCGGTGTACGCGACCGAAGTCGGCGAAATCGAATACTCCATAGCGCCAGTGGAAGGTTACGTGATGTCCGAAGAATACGAGTACGATTCAACGAAAACACACACTGGTACCATCGCCGCCGGCCAATCGAAAGTCACCATTGGTTGCGTCGATAACTACTACGTGAAGAAAATATCAGAAGGGACTCTGACGTGCGAACCGTGTCCAAAAAATACGGCTTTAGTGAGAGACGCGAGCAATTTGGAAGCCCAGAGTGAACTGATGTGCAAGTGCATCCCGGGTTTGGTCGATTTAAGACTTCCCGGGATGTTGCCTGAAAATTTCACAATCACTTCGTCCTTATCTGTGTCTCCGTGCGTCTCCCCGATCAAATATTGTCAGGACATGACTTCCAACTTGAAAGAGTACCCGAGCGAATGCGTCGAGTTCTTCAACGGCGCGCCCGTGCAAATTCTCACGAATTATTACCGTTTCAAATTCGATCGTTGGACTTGGAACTTTCCAAAAAGCTCGAACGTTCCCGCTGTACAATCCAAGATGATAACCACGGAAGCTGAGGTGTACGAACTCGAACCAGAAGTGCAAGCGCTCGAGTGCACTGAAAAAAATGTCTGCGCCTTGAACGCGACAGGACTTTTCGGCGTCGGATGCGAAGACGGTTCTACCGGACCTCTGTGTGGTGTTTGCAAAGATGACTTTTATTGGGACAAAAACAATTTGGAGTGCACGAAATGCAAAGCTGGTAAATTAAAAGGCATGTTTTCGAACGAATTAATCGCTATTTCTGTGGTGGGGATCATTTTCATTGCGTTGATGCTCATCTTTTTCTTGCCCGTGGTTGATAGCCTCGAGGAGATTGAAAATTTTCGGAGCACCGTGCGACGCGAATATCGACTCCGATTTGACATCTTTAAAGGCGAGGTGCAAAACGGGAACAAAGAATTGCAATACGTGCAGCCTGAGAAGACTTTAAAACAGAGAATAGAGGAAGGACCAAAGCTTCCGAACTCCGCTCGATATCGTCTCGGTGAAATGATATGGAACGGCGAAAACACCATGCGAACAAAAGTAAAAATCTTGGTCGGGTTCGGTCAGATTTTAGTGCTTTGGCCAACTCAATTGCAAGCAGTCGCTTGGCCTAAAGAGTTTACTCAGATGACCGAAGCTTTGAAACTATTCAGTTTGGATTTCCGAATTTTGCCGTTGGATTGCGCGTTCACGCGCGATTTCTATTCAAAGTTCACGGTCGCAACCGTCGCGCCTTTGGTTTTGATTGTTTTTATATGCGCGTTCTTCTTCGTGAGATACGTTTTGGCAAAGACGTGGAAACTCGTTACCGGATCGAAAGATCTCGTAAATCTCGGTCGAAGATACGTAGGTTACGCCACCAAGTGTTCGTTCTTATTGTTGTTTTTGATATATCCATCCCTTTCGGGCACGGTTCTTCAATATTTCAGCTGCAAAGACGTTGGCGACGACAATCTCTTTATTCGATACTCGATCGAAACGTCTTGCCAAGACGACAAATATAAAAATTTTAAAGGCGGGGCAATTTTCTTTGTCATCTTGTTTCCTGTTGGCATTCCGTTATTGTTTCTGACCGTCATGGCCAGAGGTATGCGTCACATTAAAAACGCAGAGATTTCAAGAGAATACGCGGAAACGCACAAGGACGTCATCGCTTACAATCAAAAGACGTACGGCTGGATTTACAGAGATTACAAACAAGAGTGGTGGTTCTGGGAAATCTTGGACATCATCAAAAAGTTTCTTCTCGGTGCCGTGGTTATATTCGTCGATCCAGGTTCAGACACGCAGCTGTACGTCGCGATGTTTCTTTCTTCTCTTTTCCTCCTCTTTCTCGCGTGCGCGCATCCGTATTCCAAGCGGGAAGACAACATGTGTGCCCAACTCGCACACTTCTCACTCGGCGCCGTCGCGACGTTTGGTTTGGCAATCAAGAACGAAGTGTGCATCCGTGAAAAATGGGAATGTTCCATGATGGACGTCTACCTCGTTCTCACCGTGGTTTTTGTTTTCGTGTGCTCCATCGCGCTCGGCGTCAGCGAGTCCATCGAAATGCGAAAATCAAAACGCGACTTCTTAAAGTACGACAGCGATTACTCCGGCGATTTGGATAAAGACGAAATGCGCGTTCTTTTAACGGATCTCAAAATCGAGTCCACGGAAAAAGTGCTCAAAATGATCTTCGACAAGTTCGATAAGAATCTTTCCGATTCGATCGATTTCGAAGAGTTTATCGAAGTCGGTATTTGGATTCACAACGAGCTCCCGAAGCAAAAGTTGAACTAATTCGATGAAAGAGTATTTTACTGCTACACTTTCGTATCAGGTACTATGCATCATGAACATACTATGTTATTTATATACGTATATTTATTATTACTCGTATTGAAATATTCTTCGCATGTGTGAACGCATGTGAGCATCTTCTTCTTTAAAATCTTCTTCAGAATTTTTTCTCTCTCGTATATTATTATTCCTATTTATACAAGTGGTTTACTTTACGCGCCATGGGAGCGACTGCGACGACTACGACGACGACTACTCCTGCTGAAAACACCACAAAAAAAGTAAAGTTTGCGTTGTTCGATTTGGACGGGTGTTTATACCCCATCGAGAACGGGTACGAACACGCGTGTCGCGCTCGAGTGTTTGAGTTCATGGTTTCACAACTTGGGTACGAAACCATCGACAAAGCGAAAACGATATGGAAAAGAGAGTTTACGAAGCACAATCAAACCTTGAAATCCTTGAGAGAATTAGGACACGTACGTTTTAAGAAAGAAACGTACTGGGAGTTCACGAGAGGCGACTGTTCGCAACACCTGGAACCGGACGAACAGGTGAGAGAATGTTTACGAAAAATGTCAAAATCGTTTCCGAAATTCGTGTTGACGAATTGCGCGGAGACGGAAGCGAAGCAGGCGTTAGAAAGATTGAATATATTGGACCAGTTTGATTACGTGTACGGGGCGGATTTTATGGGCGACACGTGCAAACCATCGAAAGAGGCTTTTGGGAAAGTACTTCGAGACGTGAAGCGGAGGATGAAAGCGATGGATGGTGTTCGTAGCGACGGTACCGATGATGATGTTCACAGTGTCGACGAAGACGATATCACGGAAGAAGAAGAAGCAAACGAAGGCATTCAAGAACCGTTCGACGACGACGAGGTGTTCATGTTCGAAGACTCGCTCAAAAATCTCGTCTCCGCGAAAGATAATTTCAACATCACCGGCGTCTTGATTAAAGGCAAAACGCTCGCCGAGGAGAACGACGGTTCGGAAGTCTCCAAGAGGTTCGTTCAAATAGACAAACCTGTTCTGAGCGAGTTAATGGAGAAAGTGCCGAGTTTGTTCGCGTGAATATAGAAGAAGATAGCGTAGTTTACTCTAGCATAGTACATGTGTATATATGTGTATGTATTCAGAAGTCATTTACAATCGACGTTGAGAGATAGGAAAGAGCAAAAGCACTGCGCAAGGAGGTGAATTTTTTCCAACTTTTAGAAAAGGGGCAGCAAAATCGGTCGGGGTAAAACCGAAAATCTGGATAAATTACCGCCATAAAACAGAACGGATTGCACGCGATATATATATATTAAAACGATTGAAATACGCATCTCGCGCGTGTTATTTATTGTTTAGCCGTTATTTAATTCGTCTCGCGTTGGTCGCAAAGAGGAGAAGTTTCGAGGTTTATTCCCATCTCGAGCAGCATCGGTTTGTAAAAAAGCGCTTTATATAACCGCTAAATTTGAGGAGAAATGCCGACTCCTTTTGCGATGGTTTCGTCCGCGAAAGCGATGGTAAACCTACCTAAACTGTCTGATTTAACGATCAATAAAAGTCGATCGATGCGAAAATCTCTCGGGAGAGAGAGAAATCGACTCGCGAGGTTTGCGTTGGAGGAAGATTCCCATCTCGAAGGAGGAGATTCGCAGAACGCGTTCGGGAAAAACGAGGAGGACGAGGAAGAGGGGAAGAGCGAAAAGTTGGACGAGGAGGAAGGCGCATCCTCCTCGTCCCAGTCTGCGACGGAGACAACACATTCGAACGTGGAAGCCTCGTCCTCGAAGTTTATGGCTTTGAAAAAAGACACCAATAACGCCAAAACGACCGGCGGAGAGAATACCAACAAAGAACAAAAGAATATACGAGTGGCGAGACGAAGGGTGAACCCGGCGACGGCGGCGGCGGTGGCGAAAGCGAAAAGAGAGACCACCGTCTCGTCTAAAGGAGAAGAGAACAAAAAGGAGAACAACATCGAGGACACGGATGAAGATGAAGACGAGACGCACACGATTCTCGTTCGTCAACCGTTCGAGACGTCTGACTTGGAGCTCGAGTTGAACGACTCGGATGCAAAGGCGACGACCTCGGGAGGGTCGGTCAAAGTGAAAACAGAACGAAGAGTGGGGAAAAGTGGCAGTAAGTCGTCTAAGAATTTTATCGGCGGCAAATCGGGTGCGAATGGGATCAACGCGAACAAGACGAAGAAAGAACGCGAGGAAGAAGACGAGGAAGAGGAAGACGAATACGCCGTTTCGGATTGGAAGAAATGGAACGAACGTTTCGACCAATTGGCGAAAGAAGACGAAGCCTTGGTCGCGCTCAACGGACAACTGGCCGAGGCAATCGACGTCGAGGACTACGGTCGCGCGTCAACGATTCGAGACGCCATCGAGGCAGCTTTAACGGTTGACCCGGCGATGAAAATTCGCCGAGGCTTTTTGAGAGCGTTGGAAACGGAGGATTACGGCGCGGCGGCAAAGTTTCGAGATTCTGGAGCCGGTTTGCTCGGTTGGTGGCACGGGGTTGATATCACGGACTATTTGCAGTCGTATTCAATAGAACGCGATCGCGATAAAATGCACGACTATGCGTACGGCGTGAACGGTGATCAGTTGGTTTATAAACAACCAGAACGAGAAGAAGAAGAAGAAGAAGAAGAAGGAGAAGAGGCTGGGACGAAAGCGATGAAACAATCGCCGAAGCCGCCGAAAAAGTTTACAAAAGGTACAATTGTTCACGTGACGGTGAGACGTGGACGTTTGGTTGGCACATCGTTCACCGCGAGGGAGTTGGCGGACGCGAACGATGAGTCGCCGTTGGACACGTTCAAAAGTTGGGCTCCTTCGGCGTCTGACACGCCGGTGAATGGCAAACTCGATAAGCTTAAAGAAATCCTCGACACGCAGTACGAAAAATATACGAATAAACGTGATGAAGAAGAGAAAAGCAAAGAAGAAGAAGGTAGCGACGCCTACGACGTTAATGAAGAAGAAGACGCTGCCATCAAGTATTCAGTGAAAGACCAAACGTTTGGGACGCCATATTTTGAGCTGCACGTTCGCGAAGAGTACGATAAGGACTCGAAAGAGATAAAATTCGTTACGCAACCGGCGAGACTTCATTACGTGGAGTCGTTCAGAAGAATCCCAGTAGTTGATTTGAATGATCACGCGGACGAAGATGGACAGAAAATTACGGTGAGAAGAGAAACGGATGACGACGACGGTGGTCCTGAAACCATCGACGACGAGACGAAGAAAAAATTGCTCGCGGATTTGCAAGAATACAAGGATAAATTAGCCTCGACTAAAGCTGCACTCAGCGCCCACGAGAAAGAGCTCGCCACTCGCGAAGAGCGCATAAGGAAATTGAAAGAAAATTTGCTCACGAATGTGAGCTTATTGCGCGAAGAGATGAGAAAGAATACAAGTGCGATTGACGAGATTACTTTAGATACCGACGAGGCAGCGGAAAAGAGACGACAAGAACGCTTCAAGCTGGTCCAAGAAATTCGAGACGCAGTTATCGCAAAGGGCACGGAACGCATAAAAGAAGAAGAAGAAGAGCTCGATAATGTCATCAACACAATCTTTGACGCGTACGATCAAAACACGACTCCAGAGGATCCTCCGAGCAGAGAAGAATTGATTAAAATGTTGGAAGATTACGATACGTTGGATGAGTATGGCAGTGGCTTACTCAACGCGCTCCGCGCGGATGAAAACGCAGACGTCGCTGACGAGGACTCTTTGTTTGAAGAGGAATTCTTTGAACGATGGAGTGGGATCGATCGCAAGATTCGAACTAATTCGCCGGATTTTTTGGCGAAGTTGGAAAGATTCGGAGATGACGCGCTGGCGTTGGGAGATGCGTTGTTCGACGATGCCGACGACGAGGACGATTTTGACGAGAACGATGATTATGACGACGGCGACTTTGACGATTTCGATGAGTCGAACATTGTCGAATCCGAGGGTGGTTTTGATTCACGCATGAAATCTATCGAGGATTTATACGGCGATCCGAGCTTGTACGATCGCGTCAGAGTTCCTGCGGAGTGCACTCGAGTCTCGCAATCCTCTTTCCTTCTAAAATCTGAGGGCTTATCCGTCGATACCGACGTTCTAGGCATCAACGCCGAAAACGTGAAGGAAGAAACGGAAGAGAAACATCACCGATCCGTCGCAGCTTCGACTGTTCGTTTCGAACGCATCCCGGATCACGTCGCGACGCAAACCTCGAAAGATCCGTTCGATCGCCTCTACGTCGGCGCGTTTGGTCCACACGGTGCCGAAATCGTTCGCATCGTTCGAGGCCGATATGGTGACGAGTTGGGTGAAGACTCAAATTGTATCACCGGCATCAAACTTACCGGCGATGCGAACGTTCCAGCTGGTGCGGCGTCCTTTCGCGCGAAAATCGATGAAGAAAATAAACTTCCCAAACTCACCGTCAACGGTTTACAAACCTACCCGGAAGAGCTCGGCGTTTTAGCGCGATACAAAGGCCAAGGTCGAGTGGCAAAACCAGGCTTCGAAGACGCCTCTTGGACGGACGGCGAACTTTTGGTTTTGGACGGTAAAGGAGGACAACTTACCGGCGGCGCAGAGTTGGGTTTCGTCTGGGCGGTTCCGCACGAGCGACGCTTGTTGATTTTGTTCACCTCCTTGAAGTTGCCGAGCGACTTGCGGGACGATTTGAACAACAAAGACAACGACGCCGTCTCTGCCTTATCGAGATAAGTATTGAAGAAGGAGAAGAAAAAGAAGAAGAATAAGAAAGCTGAAAAGCTGCTCTACTAACTTATTACTAAACAAACAGAAAGAGAGAGAGAGAGAGGAAGAGAGAGATGATAAAAGAAATGGTATGTTTGTGTGGGCGAACGCTTATTTAAAAGGATGACGCTCCGCACGCAAATTCTCTCTGTCTCCTCTTGTACATTAAAGTCAGCATAAAGAGACGCTCACATCTGCTCTCGTCGTGTACTAATAATACACGCACAAACAGAGACAGAACTTGTTGTATTTTTATAAATTAAGTTAAATATCAAATTACAAACGCAAAAGTATACGGTACTCTTCTAAGAGTTTGTGAATCTCGTTTCTTCTTCTTCCGCGAGTTCATACGCGAAACCACTCCTTCTCTGTTCTCGTCTGTCTCTCTCGTTCTCTCTCTCTGATCTCTCATCACTTCGCGTCCGGGTTACTCGCGATATACGCGCTCGCCTCTTCGATGCTCAAAATCTTATCCGCCTCCGCGTCTGGTATTTCAATCGCAAACTCCTCCTCGATCGCCATCACCACTTCAACCGTATCTAAGGAATCCAAACCTAAATCTTTTCCAAAGTGCGACGCTTTCGTGACTTTCGACGGGTCCACTTTGCTGAAATTTTTCACGACGGCGACGATGCGATCGTTGACGAGGTCTTTGTCCAAAAAGCCCCCTCCCGCGCCGTAGGCTCTGCAGATGCTCGGAAAAGGTGACGGTGTTTGGCACGAACCCGACGTCCCCGAAGAAGCCGACGCTCGCAAACGTCTCGACGCTTGGCTCAAAGCTCTTCGCATCATGATGTTTCTTTTTTTTTAGTGTAGTTGTTTTGTTGTGTTTTGGAACAAATTCTTCTGACGTTTTTTCTCACAAAATCACACAAATGCAAAAATGCTTCGAGCAAAAGCGAGGAAAAAGAAGCAGGGGGGAAACGACGATTTTGACGACGATCTTTGGAAGAAGGAGAAGGAAAAAGACACGTTTGGTGGACGAAAAAGGAAGAAGAAGAGAAAAAGCGGGAAAGATGGTTCTTTATTGAAAGATGTCGTCGCGATTGGAATTTTAATCTGTTTTTTCCTCTTCGTGGTCTCTCTGTACTTTAAAGAACCGCGAGGACAAAAAGTGTTCGTAAAAACGAAGACGGAGAAGAATAAAAAGAGATTAAAAACAAAAGTTATCGCCATAGGGGATGTTCACGGCGACGAGGACGTTTTGCGACGGTTACTGTTCGCGACTGGCGCGACGGATAAAGTTTTAGGCGAGGATGTGAAGTGGGTGAAAGAGAGAAACGAGAGAACGGTTTTAGTGCAAACGGGAGACGTGGTCGATCGAGGGAAGGATTCGATTGGGAGTTTTACGTTTATCAGAGATATCAGAGCGCAGGTTTTAGTACCAGGAGATGAAGATGATGTGGATAGACGGCAAATACGGTTGCTCGTGGGCAATCACGAGTTGATGGCGATACAGGCGGATTATCGGTTCGTCGCGAAGGAGGAGTTGGTAGCGCTCGGCGAAGCGCAAATGGAGAAGTACGGAGAGCAGGAGAAGATTCATCCAGATTCCACGATTGGGAAGAAAGCGTTGCAAAAAGTTGGTTTGTTGAGGTGGAAGAAACTTTTTGCGCCCGATGAGGCGTTCGGGAAAGAAATTAGAGAGTTTGGGAGCGTGGTTACCGTAGCCGGAGAAGGGAATTGTAAATCTGCGTTTTCGCACGCCGGAGTGTTGCCTGAACATTTGAAAGAAATGAAGATTCGTAGCGAGGATTACGATAATACCGATGACAGTGGGTTGAAAAAAAGCTTAGATAAAGTCATCAACGAACACTACCGAAATAGCAGCAAAGGAGTACAAATGTCCGGGAACAGTTGGCAAGAGCGAAGCCGATTGCCGAGTTGGATAAACGGAGGCGACGGCGTGTTTTGGACTCGAGAACCACCAGATGCGTCTGAAACGAACGGCGGATGCGATAAGATTAAGGAAATCGTGGATTTATTAGGTGTGAAACGCATGGTTATTGGACACACCGTCCAATGGCAAGGCATGAATTCTATTTGCGGCGGAAAGTTGGTCCTCATCGATTCCGGCATGAGCTACGCCTACGGAGGTCGGAAACGAGAAGCTTTTGTCTGCGAAGGCGTGAATGGCGTGCCCATGGCTGTTGATACAAACGGGAAAAGTCGAAGAATTTAGTTTAGTGATAGTGATTTAGTATTATTATAGCGTGCTTTGTATGTGTTACTTAATGTACAGCAGTCTAGTTTGCTCTATTCTCTTTGCTAAGTTTTGCGGCGTGTTGGAAAATTCTCGCCACGTTCTCTAAAGTCTTCCGAGGACCTCTGGATTCTAAACCGTAAGCGTCTAAAATCTGCTGCACATTCTTGTTCAACAAAAAAACGCCGTACGCAAACCTCCGAGCGTCTCCAGTTGCCTTTGCGTGATCGTCCAGAAACAGAGGAAACTCAACTCTTCGCCATTTGGTCAACGTGATTGACGAGGACGAAGATTTCTTCTTTTTCTGTGGCGAACCGAGGAGTAGATTCGGACTACTGCTGTCGTCGCCATTGTTTTGCGAAGTTTCCATCCTGTTCGAATCGCTGGTGCTCTCGTTCTCACGTTTGATCTCCTTCAAATCACCTACGAACGACCTTGATGAACCAAACGCCAACGGGTACCGAGACGGAACATCAAAGATGGACGAAAGACGAGCGACGAGTAAACAGACCGTGCCTAGCGCTGCGGCGGCAACCTCAGCGTCATCTCTCGCTGCGGACGAGTGAAACTGCGTGTAGTCGGTCGCGTTCGTATTCCTCTTCCCTCCTCGTGCGCGACCATCTCTCGATTCTGCTTCGGAGGCGTTGAGAAACTCCTCGTCTTCGTCGTCCTCGTACCCGAATAACGTCGCTAAAGTTTGGAAGAGTTGATTGCCGGCAGGTTTATCGGCGTTGTTCACGTTTTTTATATTCCTCGCATCCTCTAGACCACCACTCGCACTGTTCGAAACGAGTGACTTTACATTCTCCGTCGTGCCTTTTTCGCTTTGCGGAAGCATTTGCTGCTGATGTTGGTCTGGATGTTGGTGCTGCTTTCTACTCGAATCACTCGTCGGACCTAACAACCGATCCGCTAAATCCAATTTTAAACCACATATAGCCCATGGTCTGGCGACAGCTGCCGACATCTGCCCCACTTTCTTCGTCGGAAACGCCTCGGCTAAATCTCTGACCAACTGCCATCTTCTATTTTGCAGCGCGGAAACCGTGCGGCGTAAGGTACCGTCGATTTCCGGACCTTCCAAGTGCATCCGCAATTCATCCAACTGGCGACGCTTTTTCATCAATAACTCTCGTTTCGTTCGTATCGATTCCGTTTTCACACTGACTAACTTTTCCAATCGAGAGCTTTGCTTTTGCCCGCTCTCTAAAGCGCGCTTCAACTCGTCCGCTTTCTTCTCCGATGAAGCTCGTTTTTGTTCAATCTCAAACAAGAACTGCGTCTTTTGCGAAATGTGACGATTATTGCGAAGTTCTTCTTCCAACTTTAATTGCAATATAAGTTTCCCTTGCTTCAATTCTTCACGACGGTCACTCGCGAGCATGACTTTCGAGATGCTTTGTAAAGCATTTTCCGTGTTTAGCTTTTGCACGGATTGCTCGAGGATTTCTCTGTAGTTAAAATTCGCATTTCTCGCTTTAGATTGCGGCGAAGCAGCTTTTACGGTGTCACCAACTCTCTCACCACCACTACCGAAAGGGCCACCTCGAAACGGTGACGAAAAAGGCGACGATGCAGACGCCGTTGCTGTCTTTGGCGTCATCGTTGACACTAATCCCACTAATTCGCGTTCATCTAAACTGTTCGTTCTACCTTTCTTCTTACTCGCGGCGAGAATATCATCCGTAATGACAACACCTCCACCAGTGGTTTCAGAACTGATATCGTCTTCGTTTTTGTGAGATTCGTTCTCCTTTCCATTGTTGTTATTCACGTGATGACTGCCATTATACATTTCGTGCAAATTCTCCTCCTCCCTCAACAACTTCTCTCTAACGTCTAAATTCTCGAATTCTTTCACGTCTCGAATATCCCTCGCGTAATACGTCATCGCCCCGTTCCTTCTGCTCGATTTTACTCTCAACACAACCACTGGCACTCGAGAATTTTGCGAGAGTTGTTTCAATTGCGCAGTTGCTCTCTTTACATGACGAAAGGAGATGAGCGCTTTGTGCAAGAGGTTTTCTTTCGATTTGTCTTCGATTGATGTTTTGCCCCGTCTTCTTCGTCGATTCTTTTCTTCTTTTTCCTTTTCCTTTTCGTTTTCTTCTTCATCTTCTTCGTCGTCGTCGTGTGAAGAACTGCTCTCGTTCGAGGAGTTGCTCGTATGTTCCTTCACCCTTCTCCCATACACCGCGAACTCAAACAGTCCCGGCACGAGCGCTTCTTCTTCGTCGTCGTCGTCGATACCGTCTCTCTCCAACACCTCTCGAAACCGTCTTTGCTCTTTCTCAAATATATCCCAATCTGGATCGCATACCGATTTATTATCTTTTTTGAACGATATGGCTTTCGATGTGAACGTTTTCAACGAATCGTCGCACACGCGAATCGAGTTCTGTTCGTGTTTTGAAGATTTGCTAATGCCACCCCCGAGAAAGACGGACGAATCTTTCACGATTCGTTTCAACGTGAAGTACACTTCGATAGAGTTCAGTTGCGATGCAATGTTGTCATTGTTGTTTCCATCATCATCATCATCATCATCATCATCATCTTTAAAAAACGCATCCAAAACGTTCAATCTACGAACAGAAATACAATCTACGTTGCGCAATCCAAACGGTGGTTCGTATTCATCCGTTAAAGTCTCTCTCTTCTTCAGCGTGTTCTCTTTCGCCGCTTTTGTCGTCGTCGCTTCTCCCTCAACAACAACAGCGACAACATTAGCAGCAGCAGCGGTGGTGGTGGTACCGTGACTGCTGCTCATGATGTGCTCTTATTTATTCACGCGTAAAGTATTCATCGCATTGATGAGATAATTGTGTTTGTTTTTGTAGAGCGATTTACTCCATTTCAAACCGCTTAAATTCCCCTAGTAATGCTTCACACGAGTACACTTTTACTTACCGTAAAGAGCACTCGTATTTCTACAACAACGCGAGGAAAAGGAGCAGAAAACACTTTGCGTTCGACGAGGACGAGTCGTTTTAGCAGTGAGAGGCGTCACAACACCACGAAAAGCAGTAGCGTTTCGGAAAACGCGAAAATGACGAGCAAAAGCCAACGTGGGGACGGAGAAGAGGAACGAACGTCACAAACGAAAAACACCATCGATTTCCTCTCCATCTGCGGGAAACTGAAGCAAACAAAGAGAACTGGGTGGACGAAATATAAAGAGATTACTTCTCGGGTTGAATCCGTGGCGGATCACTCGTTTCGGATCGCGCTGATGGCTTTTGTGTTTGGTTTGCAACAAGAAGAAGACAAAGAAGAAAAAGTATTAGACGTGCAAAAATTAGTCACCATGGCGTTGGTCCACGATATCGCAGAAAGCATCGTCGGGGACATCACGCCGCACTGCGGCATCTCCAAAGAAGAGAAGAATACGTTAGAGGTGGAAGCGATGGAGAAACTGAAAGAAACGTTAGGGGATGTGGCCGGCGAAACGATCGAGACGTTGTGGTTGGAGTACGAAAACGGGAGCTCGCGCGAAGCGAGGGTCGTGAAAGAGTTGGATAAGTTGGAGATGTTATTGCAAGCGAGCGAATACGAGAACGAATATAAAGACGTGGATTTGACGGAGTTCTATTCGAGCTGCGATGGGAGCTTTAAAACCGAAAACGGGAAGAGGTGGGTGGAAGAGATTTTGAGGAGGCGACCGGTTAGGTGATTTACAGCACATTGTGAGAACGAAAGTAGAACAACACGACAAATAGCACAAACGATAAATAATACAACACCCGCGCAATACAGAGCAACGATATACTAAACATTCAAAGCGTCTAACCATTTCCCTCGCTTCCACAACCACGCGTACACCATCCCGACGCCAACTCTGTACAAGACGTAAATCGCCCAGACGCAAAACAAGCCTTGGTTGAGCTTGTGTACGCTAAACCAGGCAATGGGTAAAAACACCGCCCATTGGGCGAGGATAGAAACTAAAGCGACGGTTTTCACGTCGCCAACACCTAACAACGCGTTTTGCATGGTCAACGATACCGCATCACCGCACGCGGTCAAACCAGTCAGTCGTAGCGGCATCGTCGCGACTCGGATAGCTTCCGGGTCGGTTAAAAAGACGGACAAAATCGGTTGAGGGAAGAGCGCGATGAGTAAACCAAAGATAGACATGCCCGCCGCGGTGATTTTAGATACATCCCACGGCCATTGCTTCGCATCCTCCACGTCGCCTGCGCCTAAAGCTCGTCCAGACAACGCACCAGCGGCTAACCCCATACCCATGCACGGCAAAACTAAAACCAACATGAGGTTAATCAACACGTTCACCGCCGCCACGGACGTGGTGCTTATGGCGCCAACAATCGCGTACATGAACACCATCGCCGAGGCGTATAAAACGTTAGTAATTCCTGTCGGCAGCGCTTGTTTAATCAACAGCATGATTTCTTCTTTCGTCGGGAACGAACTAAACTCCTCGTCCAATTCTGCGCCGCCTTCTCTCCTTCGCAAGGAAAACCCAAACCCATATTTTTTCGCTCTTTTGAAGCCTTGATAAATGTACATCGCCGTTCCAACCCAGACGCTAAACGCGGTCCCTAATCCAGCACCAGCGACTCCCAATTTCGGTACTCCAAGTGCAGGTACCCCCCAGATGAGCATAAACGATACCGTGATATTTGTTATGTGCATCACGACCAACGTATTCATGTACACCTGCGGTTGCTGAATGGCGTTCCAAAATCCTCTAAACGCAAAGTTAATCCCAACCGCAGGTACGGCGAGTAACCGCGCTCGTAAATACGGCACCGTTGCCGACGCCACGGCCGCATCTCGACTGGCGTAATACGTCGGCACGAACCACGCGCAGTTGTGATAACACCACCACGCCAAAGGAAACCCAAAGAACAATACGATAACAATCGCCGCGTTCAACGGTCTCGCGATTTCCTTCTTCTCCGCGAACGCCACATCCGTCATTGACTTCCCGTAACTTCTCGCCGCAATCGCTTGCACTGCACTGGAAACGCCTTGCAGCAACGCTTGACACTGAAAATTCGCGGTCGATCCTAACCCGACCGCCGCCACGGCGACGGTGCCGAGTCGAGCAATCATAGCCGCGTCCACCAAGTTCAAGACGTTTTGAGAAACCATCCCACCCATGACCGGTAAAGCGTTGGACAATACCATGGTCACGCGAGTCATCGGCACGCCCACGAACGTTTTTTCCATTTCGCCGCCTAAACTCGAGGTCGACGACGACGCGCTGTCCGACGAAGATCCTTCGCCACCGAAAGCCACGTCGCCTGAATTCTCCGTTTTAGGAAACGCCGTTGGTCGATCAAAATACGGCGGTTCGTCTTCATCTCTCGATGTACTTCGCGTTAAAACCATTGACAATGATTTTCTCGCTCTGCTTCTCATTTGAGTAATAGGAGTCGTAGGAGTCGTAGTCGTATTCCTCCGCCGAGCGGCGAAGAAGTCCAAATCCGAGTTCGTTATCGCATCGATGTTTCCAAAACACGCGCGACTTTTGAGACGACGACGATTCACCTCGCGACTTTTGAGATTACTATGACTACTACTACTGCTACTACTCGCGATGATCATCGTAGTTGTTCTGGAATGACTGTACATCGCGGTGGTGGTTGGCATCATCAAAGCGCTTAAGTAGAAGCGCGTGATATATTTATTCTTTTTTTCCTCTTTTCCTTGCTGTGTGCACGCGACAAAAGCGATTGAATAGGCGAAGATAATGACGAATTTATCGTGCAAAGAAATGTGCATGATGCTCGTGTTTTGGTATTCGTCCTCTAACCAGCAGAACCATCCAATAATAGAAAAACGCGCGCAACAAAAAATCAATACATATGCATCCAAAGAAGAGTACATTGTTACAAGCGCTTCTTAAGAGATCAACCTCTTTCTTTCGCTCTCTCTTTCTAATCTATCCTTTTCTATCTATTAGTATCTATCTATTATTTATCTCTCTCGATCGATCGATTTCCGAAAGACGTCTAACGACAGTCTCCGCGGAGTCGATGACGGCGACGCGTAAGGCGATAAGCTCGGATCTAACATCTTTTTCAGCTTCAAGACGGATAGAAACCCACCCTTGGTGTACGCCTGTATAGCTTTGGAATCCAACTTCATCTCTTTGCAATAGTGTTTGCAGGTTATGGAGTCTAAGGAGACGCCTTGGTTTTCGAAGCAGTCGGTGAACTTGGCCGCGGCGAGAGTGCTGACGACGCCTCGGTAGCCGACGTCGAAGTAACAGACCTTGGAGTCGAGAACGACGAGTTCACCCGAGTCGCGACGACCTCCCATCGTCGGCGAGTCGTTGGTTGTTGTTGGTGGTGGTGGTGGTGTTGTTGGTGGTGGTGATGCTGTTCCTGCTGCTCCTGCTGTTCCAGCTGTCGTACTACTGGATGTATCGTTGTCTTCATACGTCTTCTTTTCGGCGTTTTCGCGGTCGTTTCTGGGCGGCAAAAGCGTCGAGAGCGTGAACAATACACACCCGAGCGATCCGTCGCTTTTTTTGTTTTCGTTAAAAATTTCATCCAAACGAGGGTCGACTAATAAAGATTCCATCGGTTCCTCCGCGTCTTCCGTATCGCCGCTTTCGCCCATGCTTTTCTTGATGAGATCCGGCGACGCGCGCCCGTTTTCTTCCAAAAAAGATTTCTTGGCATCCTCGACCAGCGCGTTCACTGTTGCATTTGTCGCCTTTGTTGTTGGTGTTGTTATTGCTGCTGTTGCCGATGCTGCTGCTCCTTGTTCGCTCTCATCTCTCTTTTTGCCTTCTTTAGCTGCTTCGTCTGTGTCTCCCGCCGCAATATCTTCTTCCATGTCTTTCGAAAACACTTTCACCCTAAACGCTGTGGACAGTTCTACCGCACCTGGTATCGGCCACACCGGCGCACAATTCATCGGTTTCATTATTGAGCTCATCGTATCGTTCTTCTCGTTTGAATTCGCTCGCGGTAGATACGGCACCAGCGATCCGCTCACGCCGCAGCAAAACTCCTTCGTCCCTAACGAGATCCACTCGTCTCTGTAATCGTTCGTCTCCGAGACGACGATTGATTCTGAATTTGTACTGCTCGTGTTGTTTGTATCTTTATTTCCTCTCCCTCCCGTTTTCTTCCGCATCATCAGTTCGCACTTGTATTCGCTCAACCGCGGCGGTCCTTTGTCCTCGTCTTTAGGCGATTTTTTGCTCTCATCCTCCTTTAAGCGAAACGACTGCAGATACACGTACAGGACATCTTTCGCTCTCGTCTCGTCTAAAATTGCCTGCGATGGGTGGTTTTCACTCGCGCAGTCGAATAATTTGCTCATCTTTTCTTCCGTTTCTTCTTCTTTCGTTGTCGCGCGTCCTTCTTCCGACGAAGATGCTGACGAAGCATTTTTCCCCGTCGGATTGTTCGATTCAATTTTCGAAAACGCGCACCCCATTCTTTCTTATCCTCTCGTTGTTCTTCAAAATAATGACGTATTAGATGTGTTGTTGTTTTAAACACACGATTACACGATTCACCTCAAACGATCGAAGATGATTTCAGATCGATGGGAGGATGATGGAGAATGTGATTAGTATGGAGAGATAATTTTTTAAATCTTGACTGCATGTGTTTTTTTTAAAGGAAGATTGAAAGAAACAAAAATGAATGAAAAATGCCTCTCATTACTAATTTGCGTTGCTGTGCGAGCGCGGACAAAATTTTCAGAGAAGAAGAAGAGTTGTGTCGATGAGAGACCCAAAGAGAGACCAATCGGTGCGCGTCGTCGTTGTTCGCGTCGCGTTACTACTAATACCTGTGTGTATTTATAATAATGATATATTTTAATTATATTTGTGGTGTGGTAGTTTCGTCGTTCTTTCGCTCTCTGCGCACTCTCTTTCTCTCTCTCTGCGCATTCTTTACGCTTCAATCCCCATTTTACTCAACAACGATCGACTCTCCGCGGCGAAATCAATCGGATTCATGCTCATCGTCAACACTTTTCTGCGATTTTCGTTGTTGTACTCCTCGACTTTACTCTTCAACTTAAACGTGAAGGATTTCTTTGCGCCTTGCGCCGCGCGGAGGATTGCATCATACTTGTCGCTATCATTCTCTTGAAACTCGTGCATTTCGTCCGCGGTGTGACCAAACAACTTCTCGCCGTCGTCGTTGAACAAGGTCAACCAGCAAGATCCGCTTTCATCCGCAATCTTGGCGCCCATGATATATCTGCGTTTGCACGTCGCGTACGTCTTTTGGTTCTTGGCACAATACCACTGTCCATTCTCTTCCTCAACCTTAGCGTTGTTGCCTTCCTCCGGCGTAGCGCAGTACCACATGGTACCCTCGCGAATAGTCAATATAGACGCTCTCGGAACGATGCACATCTTCGGTTTATCCGAAGCCGACGGGATTTCCTCCGGTTGAAAATCAACCAATGTTTGTCTCTCCAATGGTGCGAGTTTACCGCCTCTTTGTTGAACGGACAAACCGGCACCTTCCGCGGCGGTTTTAAACGTCGCGTTCTCGCCGTTTTCTTTAAACCACTTCGCAGTTTCGATGGCTTTCTCCGGAACTTCTCCTTCTTCGACCGAAGCTTTCGCGGCTTCGTCCAATTCAAAGATTTGCATCTCGGATTTACCGAGCGTCCCCAAAGAAACGCCCTCGTATTCTGTCACGCGAACCGAGCGAACGATAATTACCGGGTTCGTCATCTCTTTCAACTTTTCGCCTTGTTCCGTCGCCAGCGCGTTCCACAACGTCAACTGGACCGTGCTGGAACTCTCGTCGCACAACGTCAACTCTCTCTTTTGAATCTCCGAGTTGTCCGACTTTCGCTTCACCGCGCTCAAGTCGGCGACGGACTTGACAACCGCGCACACGTCGCACGTCGCTCTTTTCGAGTTGACTCTTTTCGCCAAGTCGCCGATAGACACAAACTCAAAAGCCTTTTCGAAAATCTTTTTCGCGGCGCTTTCCAATTGCTCCTCCTCGCTCGCCTCTACGATTTCAGACTTGCCGTCCAAAGACATCTCGTAGTCGTTGTTCACCGTGGTATACTGTCTATTCGCCGGTCTCAAAGATCCTTTGGAAACGTAATACAGCTTGCCAACTTCCAAAACGTTCTCGTATCTTTCCACGGCTTCTCTCCACAACGTCGCTTGAATCGCCGTCCCTTCGCTATCGACCAATTCCACGGTCAAAACCTTCCCTTCGCCTTTGGCGTTGCGGTACGTCCTCGTGTTTCCCTTCACCGCCAACTTGGCTTTTATCGTCCATTGTGGCTGATACGGGTTCAAACTCGCAATCGGTTGAGATCGTCTCGAATTCACCACGCCAGGAACTGTCTTCCCACCACCGGTCGCACCCGGCGTTTTAAACTCCGGGCTCGCGTTTTCATCCACGAACGAAAACTCCCTGACCAACGCTTCGCTGTTTTCAAAAACCACGTCGGTGAGTTTCACCACCGCGCCGGATTTCACCATTTTGTTGTTCTCCTTCGCGAACAGGTCTTTCGCGAACGTGCACTTCAACTTGTTCGTGCCGTCGTTGAGTACGCCACTATTTATGAACGACCGATCGATGATGATGATGATGATGATTGCGTATATAATAAAATATTGGAGAAAAATGTAAAGTCGTCAGTCGTATTTTTTTGAAAACAACACACAAAAGAGAATTTTGGAGATTTTTGAAATCCAACGACCCCTCGCGAAGGGATTTTTGAAAATCTCGCATCATCGAATCATCATCATCGCCGAACGACTCTACTACGACCCCGCACAGAAGAGCAACGGCGGTTTAAAAGAAGAATACAAAGAAGAAGAAGAATAAAACGCACCGAAACGCATCGTTGGAGCCGTCAAAATCGAGAACCTGATGATGAATGAAGAGAAGACCGAAGAATGTTGTTGTCAGCTTTTTGAACGAAACATTTCGTTGATGGAATTTTTTAGTCGCAGAGGAAGTTTTCGACGATGA
>Ga0209309_10001738_pt1 | contig 21033 bp, 13 predicted proteins | sample COGITO_mtgs_1204_2_FD_184807 | JGI IMG/M metagenome (GOLD analysis project Ga0209309, IMG submission 184807) | Pelagic marine microbial communities from North Sea - COGITO_mtgs_120412 (SPAdes) (version 2) | ecosystem: Environmental > Aquatic > Marine > Epipelagic ... | reverse complement strand
AACGCGAGAACATAAGGAGTACCTGTAAACACTTCAAATACGTCTCCTTGAACGTCGCGCACTCGCCGAAATGGTCCAACGGGAAGGCGCCTTTTTCCGGGGCCAGAGGGTTCCCGGCGCGGAATTGCGGCGTTGACATTTTGTAACGAGTGTGTTGTAACGCGACCTTAAGTTGTCGCGAGCGTCTCGATTCGTTTTCAGGTGCGTCTTCTGCGCGCTCTGCTTTTCCGCGCAACTTTGTTTGTTCGCTCGTGTCTTTATCGTACGTTTTCCCGGGAAAAAGTGTCAAAAGTGTGACGCACATTCAAGGACGACTACTCGCACAAAAACGGATTGATCTCTCCGACGCTTTCTCTCTCTTTTTGCGCGTTTGTGTTCTCGCTGTGCAGAATACACTTGTTTGCGTCTGGTCTTCTTTTTAGCAGATATATATATATACATTCACGCGCAAAGCGAAGCGTCTTCATCTTCATCGTCGAATCTTTACTCTGCGCTGTGCGTTGCTCTTTGGAGGAGGAAAACGGAGAACGTGTGCGACGCAGAACGGACGCAAAGAAGAAGACAAAGAACTAAAAGAAACGAAAGAAAATGAGAGCAGTTGGTGAAAACTCCACATCAGCGCTCTCCCAATCCTCTCCTCCGGGAGGGACATCGAACGAGAACAACACCTCCCAAAAGTCCGCAAAATTTGGCAGCCGCCAAGAGGAGAAAGGAGGGAGAAAAAAAGAGGTGAACGAAGAAGCCATGAAAGCGTTACGCTCGTGGGTGAAAGAATCCTTGGTGGATAGCAAAGAACGGAACGAACGAGGCGGGTATTACGAGTTATTGGACGCGTTTTCGTCGATTAACGAGAACAACGAGAATACCGGCGAGGAAGCAGTAGCGAAGAAAATAGACGAGAGCGTAGTGGCGTTGGTGGACGCGTTAGCCGAGCACGCGACGTACGTAGAATATAGAGCGCACGAACATTTATTGGAGCGCGTGACTTTAGAAAAGTGTTCGACGGTATCGTTGAGGACGTGTGATGACGCCTATTACGCGAGCGCGAGTCAGTTTTTAATCAACTTGGCGACGGTGAAAGGAGGGTCGTGCGTGCAATTCGCGATGAAGACGTTCGTGAAGGCATTTTTTGGCGACGAAAAGGAGGCGAAGAAAGAGGAGATGTTGCTGTTAGAGTCGCGCGGTGGAAACGACCGACATTATCGCATGAGTAGATTTAATAACAACAACAGCGTGTCTGGAGCGAACGAGGCGGCGAAGCATCGCGAGCGAGAGAACGTGGAGAACAGAAGAAGAGAGAGAGCGGTACATTCGGTGGTGCAGATATTGAAGTTGGTTCCTTTGAGCGCGAAAGTCTTTTCGCACGTTTTATTCGACATGTTCCCGCACAAAACGTGTTCGGCGATGGTATTAGCGGCGTATTTAGATTGCGCGTTCCGATGCGCGGAATCCGCTGAGTGCCGAGATACGGAGTTGGCGGATGACTTTTTGTGTTTGTGCGTTTCGAAAGCGTTGGAGATTGACGTGGAGATCAAGTGGGAAGACTTACAGCAAGGATTCGACGACGACGAGACTTCCGAGGAGGAGGAGGATGAAGAAGAAGATTCAGAAATGTTCGGGGAGGAAAACGGAGACGATCGCGATACGGATTCGCGCGAAAACGACGAAGAGGATATCTTTGAATTGGACGAATTCAACGCCGCGATTGACGACGCGAACATAAACAACGGGAAAGCGTCGTGGGAAAACAATAACAGGAATAGGAGTAAGAAGAAACAGAATCATAACCACGGTAGGAATAGCAACGACAACAACATCAACAATATGGAAACGGATGAAGCCGCGCACGCTTTAGACGAGATGATGTTTCTCGTCCTCGAATATTTGCAAAAACGAATCGAGAGTGCGAATCAAATCATAGGAGCAGCAGCAACTGGAGATGAAAACTATCGCAACGCGAAGAAATCGATAGAACGGTTGCGAGAAGCGCTCGTGTCGAGGGCGTTTTTCACAACCTTGTTACCCGCGCCAAAATCCAAGTTTGCGCAATACATCGTATTTTATCTCTGTTCCATGGATTTCAACGATGGTGATCAACAAAACAGTGCCGACGCGAATAAATCTTCGTGCGAACTTTTACGAGATGGATTAGTCGATAAAATGCTCAATTCGAACGAGGCAAACTCGTTGCGATTGGCTGCTGCGGCGTATTTAGCCTCGTTCGTCGCGCGCGCAAAATTTCTCAGCGCAGAGTTCGTCGTAGAAACGTTGGAAACCGTATGCGGATGGCTCATGCGCAAAGTGCACGAGAATAACGTGAAAGCAATGTCAGAAGTCGAACTGAACGCGTTCGATAGTTGCTGTCAAGCAGTCATGTATATTCTCTGTTATCGATGCGACGAAATTGCGAATAACGACGAAAAAAGCAAGAAACGCTTACAAGCCTTGCCCTTGCGCGAAATTTTATACGCGCCAACGTTGGAGCCTTTACAATCGTGCTTGCCTTCGGTGGTGCACGAGTTTCTTAAGAATGCCTCGGCGGCAAATATTTTGGGGTTCACCGAAGATATGATCGACACGTTCTCGAAACAAACCGAAGAGCGGAAGAAGATTCAAGACGAGTTGCGCGATAAGGCGTACGTTCGGCACGACGTTTCGTTCGCCGCGAAAGCAATGGCTGCTGCCGTGGAGAAGACGAACAACACCAACAACGATGCCGTGGACAAGAGCGTGTTATATCACCAAGAGCGATCGCGACGACGTCCGCTGAAAATGTTTTTCCCGTTCGATCCGTACGTGTTGCGTAAATCCGCTCCTAAGTTAAACTTGGAAGAGTCGTACGTCGTTTGGCGAGGGAACGATTCGGATTCCGAGGACGATTCCGAGGAGGATTCGGACGATAACTCAGAATCAGAGTTGGCGTTATCAGATTCCGAGGCCGATTCGAGCGAGGAGGAAGAGAACAGCGCGTCCATGGACGGGAGCGGCGAGTTTGTCGGTCGACCCCAATCGAAGAGTTCGTTGAGCTCTGGCCATTTGAACAGAGTTCGCGCGAGAAGTTTAGGACGGTCGTTTAATTCGGCAAAGTTTGGAACGTCGCTGAACGCGCGTCCAAAGAAACAACAAAATCGTTCGAGGGGTTTCAGTCCGAAGAATACGAACGGTGCTGGTCTTCCTACTGCTGTGCTCGCGACGCAAAAAGGCTTTCGAATGCCGATGCCTTTGTCCAAGAGCCCTTCGCCTTCCAGGGGAGACGTGGTTGCGGGGTATCAAAGCTTTTCGCCTTTGCGCGGTAGCTTTGGAGGTGGATTCGTCAAAGCGCGTTCACCGAGTCCAAACAGACGTTCCTCTAGTCCAACAACAAATGCGTTATTGCGAGCAAAAGTTCCGCCGTCGAGCACGCTTTCAGCCGAGGTGAACAACCAAGCGAAAGGCGGCGGTCAGCAAAGACGCGCGAGCACGCGAAGCTCTTCCAAGAGGAAGAGTTGACGATACGCGCATAATGTACTTGTTTTAGGTAAGGGAATAAAATGTATTATTAATAAAGGCATGCATTATTATATTATTAGCATGTATTAGTGTCTGTAGTATTATTGGCGTGTTTGCGTTGATAATATCGCTTCTTCGCATTCGCTTTCGCGTTTGTTTTTACTTCTTTCCGTTCTTTTTGTTGTTCGTCGCTTTCGCATTTTTATCCTCCTTCTTCGCCGCCTTCTTATTCCCACCAGCGAGCAACGTCAAACCAACGACGACGAGCACACCGATCAACGCTTTCGCGTCGCCGTTATCCGTCCCCGTCGTTGCCTTCTTCGGCGTCGGCGGAGCATCGCTGTTCTGCTTCTTCTTCGAAGAGCTGCTCTTCGTAACAACCGGTTGTGGCGGCGGCGCCGGTTCGTTCAACTTGTTAATTTGCATCAAGTTTTTCATGCACTCTTTGCTGTCCATATCTTCCACCTGGTCGAACAAAGACCCTTTCAACCCATCGCTTCTGATGTTCACCTGTGGATCCTTACCCCACATCTCCAAAGTTTCTTTCGTGATGCCGTGTTGAATCAAGAGTTTGCCGTACGCTTGTTCGTCGACGGGTTCCCCGGTCCAATTCGCAATCTCCGCCAACGCCTCGAATGGCGACGCGGACGCGTGTACCCCGTTCTCCCCAGTCGTCGGTTTTCTCATCAGACCGTACTTCTTCCAGTTCTTAAACAATATGCCTCTCAAACTCGTCTCTGGCGCTTTCTTCGGATCCGTAGGGCCCAAAACTTTCGCTCTGAAGTCCTCCCACTTCAACGTCTCGTCGTCGAATTCCACGACGAACCATTTAATCTGTTTCCCTTTCTCAACAAACTGAGATCGCATGGACATAAAAAACGCGTTAAACACGTAAATGGACGTTCCATCTTCTTTCAGCATTTCCGCGCAATAAAATCCGCCGCCAAACTTCACCGATCGTTTCGCGAATCTCGAACGCTTCTCCAAGCCTAAAGCGTCCACGTTCAACTCTTTGCACGCATCCAAGGCGTTAAAACATACGTTCTTCTCCAAAGCTTCTTTCCACGAGATTCCAAACGTTTTCTGGAACACGTCTTCGGGAACGTTCAACTCGGATGGTTTCAGTAAAGTCGCTTTCGACGCGATCGCGTAGTAATGCGCGTCGATGAGTTTCCTCTTTTCGATGACGGACGAAGATATTTTCCCTTCTTTGATGACTTCACATCCGTTCTCTGTAAACGTCTCCACGAGTTTTTGTTTGTAGAGTAAATTGTTATCGTTTTTTGGCACGCACGCGTGCGGTTTGATGAACACGAACGCTCGTTGTTTCGTCATTATTATATGATTAGTCTTCTTCTTAACAGCGCAGATATATGATGAAGATTCATCATCAGATTGAGGTGCCTCGGTGTGTCGGCGCTTAGTTGCTGAACCCTAATTCAATATGAGACCCTAAACAAAAAAATGTGCTGGAGTTTGTACGAACGAGAAGAAAAAGAAGAAAAAAACAACAAAATACGCGCAAGAATAAAAAATGCCAACGACGATGAAACAACGACGACGATTACGTGATGCGTTCTTTGTCGCGAGACTCGCGTTCTTTCTTTGCTTCGGCGGTTCTTTTTTGCAGACGACTTTTGTAGAAGCAGTGGTCGAGGTGGAGACGGGTATGACTTCAGACGGCATTTTCGGGTGGAGCGCGAGCGTGGGTGTACTGTTCGATGATTTTATGTGCGACGTGATTAACCCTTTACTCGCACCGAACGAAAGGTTTACCGAGTGCGGAGGGACGTTCGCGGTGAATCCAAACGGAATCGGCTACGCCGAGGAAGGACAGTTCGTTCCAGGAACGAGAACGGTGGAAACGGAGCGAAGAGCGGAAACAACCAAAAGCGGGTTCGTCTTTGAAGAGGTGAGCTTGATCGAAGGCGAACAAGTTTCGACGCCGGTGTATACTGCGAATAACGCGGATGATGATTCGAACACGAACGATAACGACGAGATACCACCACCAGCCGGCGGCGCAAACGTCGACCCGCAAAGTTCGGACGAGAAGGAAAGAGCGGAAGAAGAAGAGGAAAAAGCGAGAATCGAAGCTGACTTAAAAGCGAAAGCCGAAGCTGAATTGAAAGCTGAATTGAAAGCTGAGTTAAAAGCTGAATTGAGAGCTGAGTTGAAAGCTGAAGCCAAAGCTAAAGCCGAAGCCGAAGCCAAAGCTAAAGCCGAAGCCGAAGCCGAAGCGGCGCGCGTAAAAGCGAAAGAGGAAGAAGAACGCTTCGACGACGACGACGACGACGACCAAAGTTATTCCTCCGACCAGACTTTTGAGGAAGAAGAAGAAGAAGCCCCGCAGAGAGGAGGAAAAGAACAAGACGAACCAGAAGAAAAGGAAGACAAAGTATCCTCAAACGAGGATACAGACGAACCTCTCGAAATCATCTGGCAGGCTTTGTAAAGATGCGATACAGTGCGTACTCCGCTACATGTACCCTAAACACACGTGTGACGCCACCTAAAGAAACTTCTTGCGTCACTTTTATACGCGCGCGCGCCGAGAGAATAGACACACACACAACCACGATGCAGAAATCCATGCTCTCCTCCACCTGCCTCTCTCCTCCTCGTTTCAGCACATCCTTTTCTAAGAGAGGACAAAACATAACGCGTCGTCAGAACAAACACAATCTGAGAGTGTACGCGAAAGATTTCCCGAAACCGGAGCAAATCGACAAGACGGAAAACTATCGCATCGCGGGAGATTTGAGTAAACGATTCGCGGTACGTCGACCATTTTCAATGAGTGAGAGAATAATTCTCTCTGTTTGTCGTTCTTTCTCTTTTATTTCGTTTCTCCGCCGACAACCACGCGTAAACGCAGTTATGGTGTCCCTTTTATTCCTCAGAGCGTGTTAAGACGTCAGCAGTTTTTAGTCCATTTTATCCAAACTTGAGAGGATTTTTGATGAGATTTTTTCCTCCAAAATGGAGGAAAACAGAGGAAAATTTTACGAGCGAGCTCGATGATGCGACAACTGCGACTGACTCCTTCTACTCTGCGCGGGCAAACGACGAACCTTTATTTGGCGAAACATTACTAACGCTCTCTTCTCTATCTTCTTCTCAACAACAACAGACGGATTTGAAAGCGTCGCCGGAACAAAAGAAAAAAGTTGTCATCGTCGGCGGCGGATTGTCCGGCTTGGCGTGCGGCAAGTACCTCGCCGAAGCCGGTCACGAACCGATCGTTTTGGAAGCGAGAGACGTGTTGGGTGGTAAAGTTTCCGCGTGGAAAGACAAAGATGGGGATTGGATTGAAACCGGGTTGCACATTTTCTTTGGCGCGTATCCGAACATGATGAACTTGTTCAGCGAGTTGGACATCGAAGATCGATTGCAATGGAAGGTGCACAAGATGATTTTCGCCATGCAGGAGTTGCCGGGGGAGTTTACGACGTTTGATTTCATCAAAGGTATCCCGGCGCCGTTGAACTTTGGGTTGGCAATTTTGTTGAACCAGAAGATGTTGACGTTGCCGGAAAAATTACAAACCGCGCCGCCGTTGTTGCCGATGTTGATTGAAGGTCAAGATTTTATCGATAAGCAAGACGAGTTATCGGTGACGGACTTTATGAGAAAGTATGGCATGCCGGAAAGAATCAACGAAGAGGTGTTCATTTCAATGGCTAAAGCTTTGGACTTCATCGACCCGGACAAGTTGTCCATGACGGTCGTGTTGACCGCGATGAACCGTTTCTTAAACGAGACGGACGGTTTGCAGATGGCATTTTTGGACGGTAATCAACCGGATCGTTTGTGCGAGCCGATGAAACAAAGCATAGAGAAAAACGGTGGTAAAGTGTTGATGAAGCAACGCGTGAAAGAGTGGGTTTTGAACGAGGACGATTCGGTGAAACACATCTTGATGGCGAACGGTGAAGTCATCGAAGCGGACGAGTTCATCTCGGCCGTACCGGTGGACGTCATGAAGAGAATGTGCCCGGAACCGTGGACGAAGATGCCATTTTTCCAACAAATGAAACAACTCGAAGGTATCCCAGTTATTAACATTCACTTGTGGTTTGATCGCAAGTTGCAAAACGTCGACCACTTGTGCTTTTCTCGATCGCCGTTATTGTCAGTCTACGCGGACATGTCTACCACGTGCAAAGAATATTACGACGAAGAAAAATCTATGATCGAATTAGTCTTTGCGCCGTGCTCGCCGATTGCCGGCGGTAAAACGAACTGGATCGCAAAATCGAACCAAGAAATCGTCGACGCCACCATGAAAGAACTCGAGCGTTTGTTTCCGTTGGAAATTGGGAAGAAAGCGCCGGATGGCGTCGGCGCGAAGTTGTTGAAACACGCCGTCGTGAAAACGCCGCGATCGGTGTACGCCGCCGTTCCGGGTAGAAATAAGTACCGACCGTCGCAAGAAACTCCGATCAAGAACTTCACGTTAGCCGGTGATTGGACGAGTCAGAAGTTCCTCGGATCTATGGAAGGTGCCGTGTTGGGTGGAAAGTTAGCCGCGGAAGTAGTTTCGGCCAAGGCGAAGGGCATGAAGACGGCTGGGTTGAAGAAGATCAACGACGACATCATGGCGGAAGCGAGTACTTTCTCCGGGCAAGGGTGGAAGAGACCGCAAAAGATGGAAGACGAGTCTCCGGTGGTTTTTGGTGCCGGTTACGTGTTAGAAGAAAACGACGAGCAACAGTTGATGACGATTGACCCGGAACAGTTGACAGAGATGGACGGTCGATCGCAAGCGACCAAGGACGCCGTTCAAGAAGCCGTCTTGAACCGAACGCGATAATAACATAACATGATTGTATACCCACTACAAAGCGTATATATATTGTAAAAAACACAGTTTAACTGAACATCTAAATCTATCTATCCTATCTACAATTTACATTTGACTACGTGGTTTATTTGTTTCCCTAGCTATTACTTTGCCTATTATTCGTACACGAGAAAGCCTCCGTTGCCGGCGTATTTGGCAATAAATAACTCCCCTTGGTAAGTTGGCTGAGAAAAAGCCACTCTATCTTTCTCCACTATTGTCGAAGAGCCAATCATGGAGGCGTCGCCGTAAAATCGTCGTCGACAATTTTCCAACAGGTTGTAAGAAACACCCGCGCGACGAAACTTTTTGTGTACCCAAAGCGCTCGAATTCCAACTGAATCTCTCGTTTGGGATGAAAGCTGTATCCGAGCACCTTTCTTCAACACCCCTCCGCCACGAACGTTATCATTCGCACTCGTTGTCGTCGTCGTCGTCACCGCCGCGGACGAATCGTTTCCACTCGGTGCCTTCTCATCCGCCTTTCCTCCCGCCCTCGTCGACGCAAACACCTCTCTTTGATTCGCCGCGACATCCTCGCAAAACGCCGCGCCGATGATTTTTCCTTCGTTCGCTTTCCCACCCGTGAAAGACACGCACACGAACGCAACGACGTGCAAATCCTTATTCTCTTCTTCTTCTCCTAGTACCCATTCTTCTACGGCCCCGATTTCTGTTTCAACTATCTTCGCAACCCGTTTCACTTTCGCCCACGCGTGTCGATCGCACCCTCCTTTCGTCACGCGATACACGCGACACTTTTCCGACTTTTCCGACGACGACGACGGCGCGTCTTTTCTTACAATCTCTACTTCCTGCCAATTCTGTTTCCTTTCATCGACCCAGAACGAGTTCGCCTTGTTTACGTTCACCGTCACGAACGCGTTATCTCTTTCCTCGAGAAACTTCGCGTGGTGCTTTTGATGTAACTCCTCGTCCGACGGTTCGCCTTTCGCAAACATCAACCCGCATATCGAACACGTCGCGTGCGCGAACGATTTTTGCCCCAGATCCAAGTACATCTGTTTATGTTTCGTCGTTTTTGTCTTCTTCTTCGAAAAGGGTTCATCGTCCGACGAGCGCGGCGTACAGCGAACCTTGCACCTCTTCTCCTTTTCCTCCTCGTCTGCCTTTTTCTCATCACCAACCTTCACTGCTTCTGTTGGTTGTATAAAACACCCTCCTTTCCGTTTCCTCCTCGTGAATGACACCGCCGACTTCAAAGGGGTTTCCTTCTGTCTCGCTTCCGTTGTTTTCGTTGCAAAACCATCGTCGTCATCATCGAACGCATCAAACTCCGTTTGGTTGGTTGTTCCGTCGTCGACATTTGAAATCGCATCCAATCCAAACCTCGTCTTCTTCTTTACGATGACGTCGTCGGGTGTCGTCCCTCCTCCCTTCGTTTTTGTCGCTTTTGCATTAACAAAAGCTGCAACTTTCGTTTGTTGTCGAAGGATGGCCCGCGCGATTGGGTTTCCATCTAACATTTGTATTATTAGGTTGTTCTTCTCCGCGTAGTCGAACACCTTTTGTGGAGAAAACAGTCGTCACAAATCTCATCTCTTTCGCGCGCTCTGCGAGGCGTCGAGGACGTTTTTTAAAGACGAACGCGAGACGACGAGAGGGAAAGGAGGAGCGAGCGTAACGCACCGCGACGGATTTCGACGACGATGCATAGTGTTGGCTCGGTAAAAAGACATACGAGAGAAGAAAAACGACCGATTCTTCTCGCCTTGCTCTTCATCTGTTTCCTCTCCGTGGTGGCCGTTTTCGCGCGAATTTCATCTTCGCCGCCTTCTTCTTTAGCACTCATCGGTAAAAGCACTAGCGCTTCCGAGGACGAAAATGACGATGTGAACACTCGAAACGACGACGAGGAGGCAGAGGACGAGTATGCACGTTTTCCCAGAAATGGCTTTCCGAGCGCTCGTGAAAGAGGAAACGACGGAACGATGACTTTGCTGAGAAAGTGTTCGAGGCAAAGACGATTCAGACGAGGAGGAAGAGAAGACGACGAGGAAGACGCGGACGACGAGGAGATGCAACGAGGAGGACAAGAACAAGAAAGAAGAGTGCAAAAATCGTGGATTTTCCAAACGAACGCGAAACGATTAGGCTACGTCCACATGGCGTCGATACACCCGGTGGCGACGAAGACGCGAAGAAAGGACGACGACGACGAGGACGACGGGAAGAAGGTACTCCTCGCCGCGTGGCAAGGCGCGCACAAAGTGGAAGGCACGGACGACCAGAGTTTATTCGTGAGCAAAAGCGCGGACGGCGGCGCGACGTGGACGAAAGCGAGGGTGGTGCCCGGTAGAAAGTTTGGCGTTCGGTGGGCGCCGACGTTTTTTAGCAGCGGCGGCAGTAATAGTGGTGGTGGTGGTGGTGAGACGACGTATTTGTTTTACGCGGAGAGCGAGAAGTGTTGGCACTGCGAGAGCGGCGAGTGCGAGGATATCGTGAGGAAACGGAAAAGCGGGTCCGAAGAAGAAGACGTGTCCGTGTACTGGGACGAGAGTAAAGAAGGCATCGTGTCGAAAGCAAAGAAAGCGGCGAGCGTAGGGCCGTGGTGGCGACCTGGCGGGAACATCAAGCGAGTCTCGATTCGGATAAATGACGACGAGGATGGGGATATCAACGACGACCCGTGGGCGTTTGGCGAGGAAGAGACGATTCTGAGCGAAGAAACCATCCCGAAAGTTATCGGGAATCCTCCGTTAAAATTGAACAATGTCGTCCTTCTTCCATTTTGGAGAGAACATCCGAGAGCGGATGCCAAATGTCAACCTCGGAAAGCACCGGATTACGCCTCCGTGTTGCATTCTTTAGACGACGGCCTCTCGTTCCACAAGACAGACGCGAAAATCGAACACGTAAAGAATAAAATGAAAGACGGCAAACCGGATTGGCTCATCGAAGGGTCCATCGTTGGCCCGTTACGAGACGGTCGACTCGCGCAGTTCTTTCGAACGAGCCGAGGCGCGATATATGTCTCGCATTCCGCGGATAACGGCGAAAGTTGGGACACTCCACACGCGACCCCGTTACAAAACCCAAACTCGAAAGTCTCCGCAGTGTTGCTTCCAAACGGCGTCATCGTCGTCTGCCACAATGCGCACGCCTTCATGAAACACCCAAGAATAGGCGTCACGCGAGGTAAGCTCGCACTTTCCACCTCCTCCGACGACGGCAGAACCTGGAAAGAAGCCGTATTGTTCATCGAAGACTCCTTAGAGCCGGGAAAACACGTCCATTATCCAACCATGGTTCTCGACGGGTGCGATTTACGCATCTCCTATTCCGTTTCCGGCGAAGGCGTCAAGTTAGCCACGGTGAAGGATTGGGCCTCGTTGCACGAAATTGAAGGCATCGAAGACGTCGACGAACAGAGAATCGCGTATTATTAGAGATGGGTAGTAGTCGTAGTAGCAGTAGTAATAGCAGCAGCAGCGGCAGAGAGAAAAGATGCACACGTACGTGTACTCGTAGTCATACTTCTCCTTTATTTTTGTATTTTGTTCTTCTTCTTCCAAAAACTCGTACAAAATCCCGCACAAACAACAACGTAAAGAAGAAGACAAAGAAAATCTTTTTTATTAACAACAGGTGCGGCCAAAACGACAACATCATCATCAACAACAACATCAATATCGCATTTTAGTCGTCGTCGTCTTCTTCTTCGTTGTTTATCGTCGTTTATCGTCGCGAAGTTTCTTCGGGGTTTGAATCGATTTGATCCGAAGAAATGCATTTTTCCCGCCGTTGTTTGGAGATTTGTTTCGAACGGGTGATGGGTATGGTGGTGCGAGAGAAGCAAAGATCACGAGAGATCACCACCACGGGAGGACGCGTTCGTTACGCACGCATGCGGTACATTTTTTTCCGATGAGGAACCGTTATTATCAACTTTCGTTCTACCGAAGTAAAGCTGTTCTTCGTCGAACGGCTTTTGGGGAGTAACAATCACCTTGGAGAACTGAGGAAAAAAATGTCAACGCGTGACGCGCGCGCGGTGCGCTTCTGATGCATTCGCGTGGACTGTGTGGATGAGAGAGAGAGAGAGAGAATGAGAGAGAGAGAACGCGATCAGCGGGTGTCTTTGGTTTCTTTCTTTCTTTCTCTCTCTCTTTCCTTCGCGGCGTTCGAGCGTATAAGTATTTCGTCTTTTGTTTTGTTTCGCACATCTCAGGGTATTCTCCGTACGCGTCGCGTTGATTCAAGTGCGCGAAAAAGAGCGTCCCAAACCCCTGCGTAGATGAAAGGACCCGGCGAGCGGAACGATTAGCTTTATCTCACATCGTTTCGTCTACCTTTGGCCGACGGGAATACGACATTTTATTTTCGTTTGCGACGCGTTGTCGTATTCTGATGATGATTCATGCGTTTGGAGACCTGATCGGAATTATAGTGTCGATAAGTGCAACTGAAACTGAAGAATAGGATTTCTCTTCGCGACGTCGTTCTATCTTTTTCGTTTGCTTCGCGCCGTTTTCCTCCTCCTAACCTTTGTATGTTTCTTCCTTCCCTCCATATCTTTATACAGCCAAACGCGCGTACGAGAGAGAACGAGGGGCCAAATCGAAGGAGCGCGAAGCGAGAGAGTATCACGATTCGTTGAGGAATTGAGGTGCACGAAGCGCACACATAAGAAGAGGAAAAGAAAGGAAGAAGTCGCCTGCTGGATTGTGAATTCATCGCACAGAGGGCAGCATCGAAACAAAAACAGATACACGCAGAAAGTAGAAAATTTATATCATAGAAGAATAGCGGAAGATGGGTCTCTTTTTCAGTCGCCTCTTCTCCATGTTTGGCGAGAAAGAAGCTCGAATTCTCGTTCTTGGATTGGATAACGCCGGCAAAACGACCATTCTTTACCGTCTCCAAGTCGGCACGGTCGTCTCCACCATCCCCACCATTGGTTTTAACGTCGAAACGGTCACCCACAACAACGTCAAATTCCAAGTCTGGGACCTCGGCGGTCAAACCTCCATCCGCCCGTACTGGCGATGTTACTACCCGAACACCCAAGCAATCGTCTACGTCGTCGACTCCGCCGACGCCGAACGTCTAGCCACAACGAAAGAAGAATTCCACGCCATCTTAGCCGAGGAGGAGTTGCGCGATGCCGCCGTTTTAGTCTACGCGAACAAACAAGATTTACCCGGCGCCTTGTCCGAAGCCGAAGTCAGCGAAGGTTTGGATTTGCACAACATTAAAACCAGACCTTGGGCGATATTCAAAACCTCCGCGATTACCGGCGACGGCTTGTGGGACGGCATGAATTGGTTGAGCTCCACTTTGCAGCAGCAAAAGTAACTTTAAGTTATCTTTATGTTAATGTGTGTCTATATAAAAATGTAATAAACTTACTACTAAGCGTTCGCTTGCGTCTAAAACTGCACAAAATTCGTCCGTTCTCGGAACGGTCATCATGCCTCCCACCGAAGAAGACAACAAAGATGATTGGGAAAAGGACGACGAAGAGGAGGAAGAACAATTAGAAGAGCAACAACACCAAGGAGACTTTGTCGAAGAAGGTCTTCGCCAGCGGCGGGTTTGGCGAGGAGAAGAAAACATCGACGCATTCAACGCGACGACGACGACGACGAGTGTTGACGACGACGCAAACGTAAACGTAAACGAGGACGACGAGTCCGGGAGGGAAGAAGAAGAAGAAGAAGAAGGAGGAGTAGAACACGTCAACGCGATAATGAATGGATTTCGCCTCGCCGTGGAAAGTTTCGAACGCAGTGGAAACGTCGCGGCGCTCGCAGAGTACACGGCACAGCTCCGAGAGAGCTTCCCAGCAGAACTCCGAGATGTACAGCAGCAGGAGCATGTACTGGAGCATGTACTCCCTGGCGACGCCGGGGAGCTTCGCGCGGGCATAACTCGCATGAGGGGAAATCTAAACGCTTTAAGTAGGCTGGTGCCATCAACGGATGCCCTCGGTTTGCAAGGAGGAGAGACGAGTGCAGGTATGAGTATGGACGATGGAGCTCGTCTGGCGTACGCTGAGGCGCAAGCGCTTATGCGGAACGCATCCCTTGTTCATCATCAGACTCTACTAGCGAATACAGACGTAATAGCGGAAATGGGTGAGGAAGTGCCGCCTGTCGACAACGGGTTACCGCTCGGCGCCGTGGAGAGTGATTTTGACGTGGAGCGCGCGGTTCACGCGGACGAAGACGAAAGATATATCGACGGGACAGGGAGAGATGAAGCAGTCAATCACGGAATCGTAGAAGACGCGGAAGAAGAAGCGGAAGAAGAAGCGGACGACGAGACTGTGAGAATATGGAAGCGATTCGACCAGCTCGTGGCGAAAGTAAAAATGCGACGTACGATTGCGTTTGGATTCGAGGAAGATGATGATGATGAAAGCGACATTGAAGATGAACCAACGACAAGTCGCGTTGAAGACAAGAAAATAGAAAGAGATCGAAAACTAAACGTGCCGAAGAACTGGAGAATGAGCGCAGACGGAATCGCGGTACCCGCAGAGCACAGAAGAGGATTGCGCTCTATTTTCATTCCCGGACGAGTTTGGTTCGGAACGATTTGGATTCCCGGGAGCGAGAAGAAATCGAGATACACGTTTCGCGTGTTGTTTTGGGACGAAGAGAGAGAACTTTTGGTGTGTTCGCACTCGGCGCAAGGAGACGAGCAGACGTTTTATTTGCACGCCGAAGAACAAGGTGAAGATAATGATAATTTGAAAATATCATTTCGCGATAACGAAACCTTTTGTGACGGACAAGTCTTTCCAAACGGCGTCATTCGAGGACAAGTTCGACAAATGATTCGAGGATATGAAGGGCACTACGAACCCGCCAACGAGACGCAAAACTTGTTCGAATTAAAAATAGCGAAATGGACGCCAATTCCAGATGTGGAGAGCGCATTAGAGAAGCAGGTGAATTCGTTTAGGAGGTTGGGTCTGCCTTTTATGAGTGCGAAGGATGCGGTAGATTACGACGATCCTCGCCGTCGTGAGGATCTTCGAGGATCGAGGATCATCGAGGAGGAGGTGAAACGTACTACTATCGATGGCACTAGACCAATGAAACAGAACAGAAAGCTAGTCGACTTTTATCTCCAGCGTAAACGGTGGGCGATGTCGCGCGAAATTCTACCGAGTGTGAAAGACGCGCTGCTGCACGTTAAAAATGCGAGAGACTTTAAAAAGTACGAACAAATGAAAAGAAGTATGTTGGAGACGTTGGTCGGTTCAACGAGGCTCCTATCATTTCCGAAAGGTTTCTCGTGCTTTGAAAGCGACGTGGAAGAAATTGCAAAATGTCAAGATAACAGCCTTGGCGGTCACGTGTATTACGATGAGAACGAGATGAGTGATGCGGATAGCATTGCATTAGAAGAAGAACCCGAGTCAAATGCGATGATGTTTTTTAATACTTTCTACTCGGCGGACTTCGTGGATTACAAAGACAACGATCAAGCGCGAGTGCATCTTAGTCGTGCTGGGGTTTCTCTCACTTTCAAGCACGAAAAAGTACCTAGACAAGCCACGCGGGAGTACCACTGGTTCCAATTTTGGGAAGTTGCAAAATCTGAGTCCGAATTGTTATCCGCCAGCCTTCGCGAAACCGCGGCGGAACTTCAAAACGAAATATTTGCGACGCCGAGAGAGAAACTCATCGACCTGAGCAAACGCCACAGACTCAAACACAAAGCGCACGCCGACATGAGCGATAGAATCTGCACGCCGCAGGCGCTTGTTTGGCGCCTAGTCATGGACGCTAAATATCTCGCGGCCGAAAAATTTCCGCCGGAGTATCCCTTTCAAGTATTCGTCCGCGAGGCTATTCGAATGGGTATGTTTGCCCATAACGTCATGGAAGCCCGCATGATGCAAGCGTACAAACTCTTGGACGATAGTTTCAACGCGTACGCCAATCGTGTTCCGTTATCAGAGTTCGTCAACCGCGTCACTTCGTTCCAAGTGCCTGCGTCGATTGCACCCAGTGGTCGTCCAGTCACTCCAAGCACGCTCAAAAACGTTTGCGCCATTTGCCTGGTGGATTTCGAAGAAAACGACCGAGTGCTCACGCTGGAGTGCAATCACGTCTTCCACGAATCCTGCGCGAAAGAGTGGCTGTTCAAATCCTCGTTCCCATCGTGTCCAAACTGCAGAAAACGCGTCAACGACGGCGTCGGAGAATATCTCATGGCGTCATCGAATGAGGAAAGAGCAGAGTTGACGCTCCTCGTCGATTGCGATTACGTTCGCGAAAATTTCCTAACCACCGGATTCGAAGACGACGACGACGTAAACGACGACGAAGGTGAAGAAGAAGAAGAAGAAGAAGAAAAAGACGACTACGAGGAAGAAGAGGAAGAAGAAGAGGAAGAAGAAGACGCGTACGATTGGGCGCAACGCGAGATGCGAGACATGCAACACGTCAGCGAAGAAGCGCAGCAGAGAGAAGAAGAACAGGAAGGAGAGAATAGATACTTGTAAAATCCAGCGCGCTGCATCACTTTTTGCAACATTTTGAAGATATTTTTCTCATTTTTTTCTCTCTTGAAACACATCACACAAAAGTAATGAACGAGGACGACGAGGACATCGAAGACGTCGAGGACGACGTCGAAGAAGAAGAGGAAGAAGAAGAAGAGGACGAGGAGGAGGAAGAGGAAGACTCTGAGGAGGAGGAAGAAGAAGATTCGGAGGAAGAAGAAGAAGAAGAAGAAGAAGAAGAAGATTCCGACGACGACTTGAACGACGATTTGAACGACGGCACGCGAGGAAGAAGAAGGAGACGAGGAGGCCACGGAATAAACGTTCCAGGAACGGAACGGCGACATCGACATCCCGCAGAAGACGAGGAGGACGAGGACGAGGACGAGGGTGAGGTGGACGACGAGGAGGAAGACGACGAGACTGTTGGGAACAACAACAACAGAAGAGGTGGTGGTGGCGCGAATAACGAAGCGAACGGTACTCGAGAAGAAGACGGCGCGAACGACGTGCGAACGAACGAGGACCAACAACCTGCTGGCCGAGACGATACGAACGACGACGAAGCGCGGCAGCAAGAGCAGCAGCAGCAACAACAACAGCAACAACAACAGCAACAACAACACGACGCGACGAACAATCAAGAAGGCGACGAAAGAGCGGATACGTTCCACGATAAAGCGTACGCGGCGAAACGGAACGTGCGAGAGATTGGCGACGAAGCGGTGTGGTCGGTGACGTCTTCGAAACCAGGCAACGGCGTCGAGTTGTTGCGGGACGGGAATTTGAAGACGTATTGGCAATCGGACGGCGCGCAGCCGCACTTTATTAATTGTCAGTTTCAAAAGAAAACGAACGTGTGCGAGGTGTCGATATATACGAATTATAAGCAAGACGAGAGTTACACGCCGAGTAAGATTGTCATTCGAGCCGGGAATAGCTACCGAGATTTGAAAGACGTCGCGACGAAAACGTTGAACGAACCGCACGGTTGGCAACGCGTCCGAACGACCAGGTTAGATAAAGAGAAATTGAAAGAAATACACGCGCAGTACGGATCGAAGAAACATTTGAAGAACAGCGGTTTAGAATATCTAGAAAAAGAGTCCTGCGAAGCTCCGATCAGAGCGTTCTTCATTCAAATATGCATCGTTCAAAACCACCAAAACGGTCGCGATACGCACGTGAGGCAGGTGCACGTGTACTCCCCAGCGGCGACGCCGGCTAGCGACGGGCCGAGAGCGCGGTTTCAGAGCAGCGAATACGCCAGGTACGCCGTAGTCAGATGAAAGAAAGAAATAGTTTTATAGTTGTTAGATAGTCCGTACTCAAGTCAGTCCGTCATTAAGTCTGTCGTTATTCTTTGTTTTCTGTCTTATTGTTGTTGTTTAGATGTACATATACGTTTGCTATTCTAGTAGTATGCTAACATTGTTCTCCGCGCTTCGTCTTCACGCTTCCCTTGGAACACTTTCCTTCTCTCTCCCGAAATCTCGTATCACGTGAATATTCCCGGGCACGGGAGGATTTCTCGCGTATTTCGACCCGCCGTACATGGTTGGAACGATGTACGGATCTGGGTGCGCGTACGAATCGAGCGTTTCGAAGCCTTCCTCGATTTTCTTCATCGCTTGCGATTGCGTTAACGAGCGATTGGATTCAAACTCCGAGCGGATTCGATCGCGTTCGGAGTAGAAAATGTCTCGCATGACGCACCAGGAGAGGCAGGTTTTCAACGAGTGACGGTAAAGCCTCAACGCTCGAGTTTTTGAAGACAAGTCTTTGAACAGCACAGAAGTCGCCGACATGAGTAGTATTCGTGTTCTCTTCTCTGCGTTCTTTAACTCTCTGTGTGTGTGTGTGTGCGAACACGACGCGCGATGAGGTTTTTTTATGGAGGAAACCTTTGAAAGAACACAAAAGAGAGACAAAAACAAAGCGTTGAACGCAGTATTATACAATATGTTATTACATCACGACGTGGTACGAGTTCAAGTACCATTTTCTCTACCACCACTACTACGAGTAGTACTACTCTACGAATTATACTATTCTTCGACTTTAACGGTGAACGCGTGCCAGCTGTTGTTATTCAACCCTCTGAGGTTCCAGATGGCGGCGGCGCCTTCAGGTTGGGCGTTGTACGAAGCGTCGACGGCTTTGACGAGAACTTTGATCTCGTCCCCGGGTTTGAGTTTTGAAGCGTCGATTTCTAAGTCGTCGATTTCCCAGAACGTCCACGCCCAGGCTTTGGAAAGCGGTTGGTCGGCGCCTTCTTTGAGCGTTGCGGTTTGCCAAGATAAACCTTTGTTCGCGGAAACGTCGACTCTAATGATAGCTCGGCCGCCGCCGGACCAGGCGAAGCCTTTGGCAGAAGTTTGAACGACGGTTCTTTTCTCGCCGTCGTCGTTCTTTGATGCTGTCGCGAGACTCAGCGATATGTTTTCAGCTTCAGCGACGACGGATTGAATAGGCATTTCTTGCATTGTCGGAACGCTGTCGATGTTCAAGCCTTCGACGGAGGAATAACCGGGGCCAAATCCTTTATAAGCGATGCCTCGATTCCACGGACCGTCGGCTTCTTCGCTGCACAGTTTGATTTTCGAAAGCCATTTGACGTTTCGAACGCCGACGTGTCCGGGCACGATGACGCGCAGTGGATACCCGTGGTCTCGAGGAAGTTCTTCGCAATCGTTCATTTCGTACGCCAATAAAACATCCCCGAAAGGTGATAACGCTTTTTCTATTGGAATCGATGCGCGCATATCGTCCGCACCGTAGAAAATAACATGTTTTATACCCAAACGTTCGTAATTGTGTAAATTTATCCCGGCGTGAACTTCCAACACGTCCCGCAAGGAAGCGCCCGCAAATTTAGCCGTGGAAATGGCGCCCTCGCCCCATCCCGTGCCGCTGGATTTTTTAATCAAATCCAAGCCGCCTCGTCTGTTGCCGCCGCATTGGACGGTTGCCACGACCGTTTTCTTTTCGAAATCTTTCTTCAAATGCTCCAGATTAATAACAGCTTTCGTACGTAATAAATTCAAATTGTCTTGGGATTGTTCGCCGGAAACGATGGTAATTTCATGCGTCGCGGCGTCAATTATCGGCACCGGCGAATGATTTCGCACAAACCACAGAGACGATGGCGTCAAATACTCTCGTCGTAGCAGCGAAAGTGGTGGCTCCATGTTTGCCGGTTTTGCACTGTGACACTTCAACGCCGGGTGCCGTTCCGGATCGTTTTTGTAAGGATCCGTTTCATCGACGTCCACCTTCGGTTCCTTCTCTAAATCCAACTCGCCAATCTTCAACGTCTTCAACATCTCCATCGCGACGTCCGAGTTTACGTGCGCTTGGTACAGCCTCCAAAATGGTTCGATATCTTTTCCAGCCGCTAATAAGAGTAAATCTCTCCCACCTGGATGGTTATCTAAGAAATCGGTCACGTCGTACACGTTTTCTTTATACGAACACCAAACTCGTTTCTCGATCGAGTCGTGTTCGGCGACGTCCAGCCGCGTGTACATTTTCACCGCTTTTGGAGCAGCAGTTCCTACCACCGAAGCCGCTTCTGCTTTAGCCTCTTTAAAAAACATCCTCCTCCACGTCTTCTTCTTGTCCTTCTTCTTCTTAATCTTCCCGTCGTCGTCGTCTATGTTCTCCTTCATTTTTGTTTCTTCTTCTTCTTTTTCCTCCTCCTCCTTCTCTTCTTGTTGCTCAATCAGATACGCCGCGAGGGAGCCGATAACGAACGACCCAATCGCGGCAGACACGGCTTCGACGATCGACATTCGAGGGTTTGGTTTCTTCTTCTTCTTCTCGTTCGACTGCGACGAGGAAAAGCTTCTCGCTTTCGTCGTTCGCCATCTCTCCTCCTTTCCGCGGTTGTGATTTTTCCATGTACTTCTCGCATTTTCGCGCGACAAAAACGCATCGGACGACGACGACGACACATATTGCGACGACGACGACGCGAAAGAAAAAGAACAGCAAAGAATTCCTCCCCCCTTACTACTCCTTCGTTTCAAAGCGACGACTTCAGAGAAGAGCGAAGAAAGAACAAAGGAGCTTCTTTTCATCGCTCTTTTCGTCTCCCTTTTTTATCTTTTTTCTTAAGTGTCGTCGTCTCTTTAATAAATCTGTCAAAGGTCCACTCGTGTCTTTTTAAATTACTTTTTTCGTCTGAAAACGTCTTTTCGTTTGAAAGAAG
>Ga0209309_10001736_pt1 | contig 21061 bp, 10 predicted proteins | sample COGITO_mtgs_1204_2_FD_184807 | JGI IMG/M metagenome (GOLD analysis project Ga0209309, IMG submission 184807) | Pelagic marine microbial communities from North Sea - COGITO_mtgs_120412 (SPAdes) (version 2) | ecosystem: Environmental > Aquatic > Marine > Epipelagic ... | reverse complement strand
CGATCAGTTGCAAAGAGGTGAAGGGATGGAAGAGGAATCGAAAGAGGAGAAGAAGGCGTTGTTGAAAGCGTGGGCGAGAAAGGTTGTCGGTGGAGGTGCTGGCGAGACCTCAGATACTAATACTGCTGGCGATGTTCCTGCGTCTACTCCTACAACAAAGGCAACGAAGAAGAAAAGCGGTGCTCTTACCGCGGAAGAAGCACCGCCATTATCTCAAGTTGAAACTGCCGCGACGCGAATGGAGGCGCCAACGAAAGGAGACGAGTTGAGTGAAAGCATTCAAAAGGATGTGAAAGATCCTATGACGACGCCGACACCGACAACGGAGAAATTTGCAGCGGAGGTTGTTGACTACAATATCGACGGGAATACTACGAGCAATAGCAATAAAAAGACGCGTCAATCGAAGTCGCTCTCGTTGTTGTGCGAAAGGTTTCTCAGCTTGTACAGCTCTGGGTACGAGAATTTGATTTCGTTAGACGAAGTGTGCTCGACATTAGGTGTCGAAAGACGTAGAATATACGATATCGTAAACGTTTTAGAAGCTGTTGAAGTCGTAGTTAAAAAAGGCAAAAACCAATACGCGTGGTTTGGCGTTTTCAGGCTCCCTAGCGCCATTGAGAAGATTGAAAAGTTTGGCGCTGAATCTTTCGACATCAAGTTACCGGAGAAGCTCTCGTTGCAAGTGTTTGAAAACTCACTTCCGTTTCAATCGGGCGGTAAAGATGCAATTAATGGTGTCAAGTCCGTAGCAAACGGTGAAGAAGATCCTACTCTTCCTGCGAACAAAGCTAAAGCTACCGCCGCTGGAAAGAAGGAAACGTCCGAGAGAAGAGAAAAATCGCTCAGTTTGATGACGCAAAAGTTCATTACGCTGTTCATGGAAGCGGAAGATGGCGTCTTGGGACTGGAGGACGCCGCCGCCGCGATGTTGATGAGTGAAGGCAGCACTGGTCCAAAAGCGACGAAAGACTTCAACGATAACGAGTTGAAGAAGAAAATCCGAAGATTATATGACATAGCGAATATCTTATCGAGTTTGCGCTTACTATCAAAGATTCATCTCATGGACAGCAGAAAGCCAGCTTTCAGATGGATGCGCGCTGAGGATACGATAAGAAAACTGATCGCGACTGGAAAGGAACACGAGTGGTTCGGCACTACTCCAAAGTCTCCAGATGCGAAAGGTCAACTCGTGGTGAGTCCCGTGAAGGAAGGAGTGAGTGACGACGCTGCGATAGGTGCGCTCACCACGGATACCGTGCCGCGATTACTCCCATCGGCTATAACGGCTTTAGGAAGAAAGGACCGACACGTCTTCGCCGCCCTGCAAACCATGGAAAAACTCCTTCAAGCGCAAGCGGAAGATTTGTCCGCGAAGAGTGCGGCTCAATCCACGGTACCAGATGGACAAAAGAAGATACCGGAGATGTTTCTAACAACAGCAAATTTGTTCGGGGCTGGGGAGAGTTTTCAATCGAAAACTGGCGATGGTATTTTCAATCAATACATCAACAACTTTACGCAGAATATGCGAAAGTAAATAGCTGTGCAATCAACTGTTATAAAAAAGGTGAAGGTTTTTTTGATTAAAATCGCGAAACACGCACCCCTCCCCCCTCTCTCTCTCTCTCTCTCTCTCTCTCTCTCTCTCTCTCATACGTTCGATAAGAGCACCCTAAAATGTTCACTCCTCTTTAATACCATTACTTCGATTGTTGTCCTTTGCCGGTCCTGTGCTGCACAATTAAGCGGCGACTATCGACAAAGATGTTGCTCGATTGCGCGACAGCTGCTTCGCACTCACTGCGAGATGCATATTCAATGAAGCAAAACTTCTTTCTCTCTTCTCCAAAATCGTCTTTCGGGAATCCAAAATCGATCGATATTATGTCGCCAAATTTGGAGAACTCTCTTCTCATGGCCGAAGCAGGAGTGTGAAAATGAATATTTTTCACAAACACGACGTGAGAAGACGACGTTTGCTTAATAACCGCGGTCGGCGTTGGTTTCTTTTTCTGCTTCAACTCAGCGAGAAGCTGTTGCTTTGCCTCGGCCAAGTTTACATCACCGAGTGGTTTCGTTTTCTCGTACCCCGGTGGCGGCGTCTTCTTCGAATCGATACTTCCCGGGGACCTTCCACTTCCTACCTCCGAATCCATCTCGTCGAATCTCCTGTGTTCTTTTTTCTCCGTATAAAGCGCGTCGATTTGCTTCTCGATGAATTTCATCTCGTGCTTCGTCGTCGTATCTCCAAACGATGTTCGCCTACCGCCTTCTACTCTTCCTTCTCCTCCAATTGGGCGCGGAGCGGGTATCGGTGTTGTTGGCGCCATCTGTTGCCGTTCTTCTTGTTTCCTAGGCGTCGACGGAGGAAACACCTTCACCGCGCCGTCGTATAAGTCTGCGCCCGTATCTCTCGTCCCAACGCCTTTATCGATTTGATGCTCGCGGCTGAGCTGTAATAACTCGTTCGTACACACAAACTCGTATGACTGTTGTTGTTCTTGTTGTTGTTCTTGTTGTTGTTGGTGGTATTGTCCGTGCTCGACTCGACCTCCTCCCCTCGCCGTCGTCAAAAGAAACGTCTGCGAAAAATTCCTTCTGCTCTTTTCCTCTCCTAGATTATTACTGCTACTGAACGCTCCTTTAACCAACACGAGCAGCGTCTTGTCTTGCACAAAAGTCACCTCCGAGGCATCTAAACTCGAAATCGTCGTGTTCAAATCCATGTAATACTTCTCGTGGGAAGTGAAATGTGATTGCAGAGACGCGCGTGAGTCTTGAACTTCGTTCTTCGGGGGCAGCGTTAGGTTTGTTTTCGAAGTTGTTGTTGCGTCTTTACCTCCGTTTTTGGTTTTGTTGTTGTTGTTGCCATTCGAAACGTACGAAGTGGCCCTGTGCGCAAAAGGCGAATAAAAGATCGACGGAACTTTCTTAGGCGCATTGTGTAGTGTTGTGTAATACTTCTGGATGAAGTGTCGGGCGATTGAGTCCGCGGAAGAGGAGGAGGAGGAGGATTTCGAAGACATATTTGTGTGTGTGATGAAAGCGCGTATTTTTTGATTAAAAATGTATCTTTGAAATTTAGGGGTCTCTCCTTTGTCTTGAGTTTTTAAAAGTATGCTATATAATAGTACATGGATTCAACTCCGACGCGGCTTCTTGCACGCGCGGACGTGACTGGCGTGTCCAACGGCTGAAGCACAAACGCGTCCGCACTTTTCGCACGTTCGAGGCACGTTCACGAATGTTCGTTTTTTGTTGTTATCCGAACGAATGTTCGGGTCGTACGGCGGCATCGACGTGTGTTGTTGTTGTGGTTGTTGTTGTAGTTGCGACGGTGGTGGTGGTGGCGGCGGCATGGATGGTTCTTGCGACATTCCTCGCGCGCCTCTTCCCTCTCGCGCTCTTCGCATCTTCTCCATGTTTCCGGCATAGACGTAATCGCTTTCAATTTTCTGTCCGGCACCTTGGCGTCTTGCGCGACCGGTAGTGACCGTGGGCACTTCTTCGTCCGATACGTACGGTTCGAATCCAGACATGCCAAACTCGTTCACTCGTGGATGCGGTGACTGCTTTCGCTCGGCTCGCGTTGCCCTCGATGTCGTTTTTGTAGTCGTTTTTGCGCTTGCAGTGTTAATGATATTATTATTGTTGTTCGCAGCGTTCATTTTCTCGAGATATTCAGCGCTACGATGCGGCTGTTTGGATCGATACTTTTTCGATGCGGCGAGCATTGCGCGAACTTTCGCCGGATGTTCTTCCGCGTGTTTTTTTACGTGCGCGACAAAACCAGGGTGAGACTTACACACCTTGCCACACACGGTACACCTCGCGATTTCGTGTTGCTCAAACAACGTCGCGGCTAAAGGTCGCGTAGGTTGTGACGGAGCTAACATTTCCGTCGTATCGTTATTCATACGGCTGGAACCTCTCGCAGGCGATGATCCAGTGTTGTTATTCTTCGCGCGAGGTGACGATGTACCACCGCCACCGCCACCAGTGTTCTTATGGTGCGAATTTTTTTGTTGCGCGTTTTGTTGGCGGTGATGTTGTCTTTGCTGTTGTTGTTGGTGCTCCTGACGCTGCCTTTGCATTTGCTGCTGGCGTTGCATTTGCTGTTGCTGCTGAAACATATGTTGTTGCATTTGGTGCTGTTGCTGTTGCATTTGGTGTTGAAGCATTGAATAACGTTGTTGCTGAGTGGCGTTCGGTGGCAGTTGCAATGGCGGCAAATTCATCATGTTGCCACTGCCGTACAGATCGTTCATGGTATTATTATGCGTATCTTTCTTTGCGCCTTTCTTCTTGCTCTTTTTCCCGTTGCTGTTGTTGTTGTTCGCAACGTTGTTGTATCGCATTTGAAGTTGTTGCTGCTGCATTTGCAAGTGTTGCATTTGTTGCTGATACTGTTGAAGCTGGAAGTTATAACTGTTTGCGTTTGCGTTGTTGTTTTTATTATTTTTATTATTATTCGCGTTCCAATTATCGTTCACTCGCATACCTCCGAAACCTATGTACGAGTTGTCATACATACCAGCTTCGTTGAAATATCCACCTTGTTGGCCGGTACCGTTCCCACGTCTGTTGCTGTTGTTATTGTTGTTGTTATTATTATTACCATATTGTTGCATCCCGCGTTTCGGTTTCCGTTGTTGCTGTTGTCGTCCCAAGCTACTCGTGTTCGTCCTTCGCATCTGTTGTTGTTGTTGTTGCTGGAGTCGAAGCTGTTGTTGTCTTCGTTGGTATTGTTGTTGCTGGCTATTGTTATACTGTTGTCCTCCTTTTTTATCATTATTATTATTATTATTATTATTCATCGCGTGCTTGTTCACCCCACCGTTGTTATTAATAGCGATACCTAAGGTTGACTTATCCCCCAACCATTCAAAGCTCTTCTCCCCACTTTCCTTCCCGTTTCCTTTCCCATGACTCCCCAACCGCGTGTTCGCTTTGTAATCCTCGTTTCGGATAAATATTTCCCCGTCCGCTACAAGTGCAGACGCGTTCGCCGTGTTCTGTCCGTTCACGTTCAACGTCGGTAACGACGTGCACTCGATTCTCACCCACGCGTTTGTTCCATCTTCAAACGTCACGTGAAACGGGTGCGACTCGCTCGGGTCGTGGAAGACGATGCAAGCTATCGTCGGCCTCTTGTACGAGTTGCCGGCGGTTCCCGTGCCTCGTTCTATTTTCATTCTTCGCCCGAGCCATAAATGATGATCATGATACTGATGTTTGTTGTTGTTGTTGTTGTTGTTGTTGTTGTTGTTGTTATCATTCTCGTTATTGCGCTCCTTCATCAAAGAAGGTTTCAAAAGTACTCCTCCCTCGTCGTTCTCATTTTCTCTCTTCGTCGTCCCGTCGTCGTTTACGTCGTCGCCTTCTTTATTCGTCTTCTCTTTTGCGCTCCCATCGACTCCCCTCATTTCTTCTTCTCCCTCTTCTTCTTCTTCTTCTTCTTCCTCCTCTTCTCCGCCGTCCTCGATGATGTCTTCACTGTTCTTCTTTGTCTTCTTCTTCTTCTTTGTCTTCTTCGTATTTACTTCCACGCCCAACAAAGCAGCAGCAAAACCACCACCACCATCACCATCACCGACATCTTCTTCTTCTTTCTCACTCGTCGTCGTCGTCGTTTCCGTCGTCGTCTTCATCGCATCAAATATCAAATCCCCTTTTTCTGTTCACGTCCTCCTCTTTCGTGTGTGTTGTCTCTCATTAAAAAAGTGAAGAAGAGAAAAGTAAAAAACACAATTTTACGCGATTTTTTTTGCCCCCTCTTCTCTCATCAACATCAACGATGATGATGATGATGATGAAATATGACTTTGCGCGACGACCGAGACGACGAAATACTATTTGAAGAAGAAGAAGAGTACTAACACGCATGGGAAAATGATGTTCACGCCTCCGCCAAAAAACAACACCTCTTCGCGTTCTTCTTTAGGAGGAGGCGGCGTCGACGATTCAGACGATTTAGACGATGAAAAGAAGACGAAGAAGAGCAGCAACATTAACATTAACAACAAACGTTCTTCTTCTGCTTTCTCGACGACGCCTCCGCCGTTGTCGTCGGTGTCCTCCTCCTCGATGATGACGATGAAGAAGAAAATACTCGTGTTAACGAAAGAGCGAGACGAGGCGAGGGAATTCGGAGAGACTGCCGTTGCGCTCTTCAAGAAGGAAAAACTTCAGATGAAGAACGAAGCGAAGGAAACGCAGGTTCAATTGCTGAACGAGAAAAGAAGCTGGGAACAAGAGAGGAAAAGGTTGAACAAAGAAATGAAGAGATTGGAGAACGAAGTGGAGAGGTTGAAGAGAGAGAAGGAAGAGGAGGAGAGGAAACGGACGTCGATGGAGAACGAAAATCATCGGGCGACGACGAGCGCCCCCGCGGAAGACGACAAAGCCGAGAACAACAACAATAACGCCAACGAAATATCTTTGACTGAATTTTTAGACATGGAAGTCGCATTACATAAAGAGCGCGAAAGGAGCGCGCAATTAGAGAGAGATTTAGAAGCGAAAGCGAAAGAACACGCGATGAAGAACGAACAGACAAAACTTGAAATATCCAAGATGACCGCGGAGAGGGAGACGTTGAAGGCAAACGTGAAAAACTTGTATAAAAAATTGAACGATTGGGATCAAATGCAAGCGGAGAATTTGAAAGCGCACGAAGCGTTGCTCAGAAAAGAGGTCGAGGTACACAAGCAACACTACCAGAACGAGCTCGAGAGAGCGCAAAAGGAGCACGAATTCCATTTGCAATACGAAAAGAATCAAAAGGAACAGCAGTACGAAAGATACGAAAGAGAGAAGAACGAGATCGCCGAGAGAGAATACTCGAAATATAGAAGGGAGGTGGAACGGGCGGTATCCGAAGCACGAGCAAAAGCCGAAGAAGAGTTCAACGAAAAGATAGAACGGTTCGAACGAGAAACGAGATCGAAAGAACGCGAAGTTCGAAAAGAAATTCGATTGTTGGAAATCGAGTGCGAGAAAATGGTGGAAGCGCGAGTGAAAGAGGCGGTGAAAACGATCGCGCGCTCCGTTGAGGAAACTTTCGATATGACAGCAAACACTGGATTAGGTTTTACGAAAGCTTTGGACGAGCAGAAAAAGAAAATAGATGCTTTGGGTATGAAGTGCGCGACGATGGTTGAAAAAGCCAAAATAAAGCTGGAGAAAATCGCGGTGAAAAGAGAAGAGGCGTTGAGAGAACTCGCGAATGCGATTGAAATGACGAGCGACAAAAGACGAGAGTTTGAAAAATACGAAGAGAGAATGCATCAACGCGAGTTCCATGCTCATCACCATCATCGCACACGGGCATATCAAACTTCTGAACAAGAAGAAGAAGAAGAGTACGACGATCCGTTTTCGCCGGAATCGAAAAGTTACGTCTCCAGAGGAGATGATGAAGATTTCGATTACAACTGCTTAGATCCATTCGGAGACGCCTCCAACCGAAACGTAACATCGAATCAACATCATCATCATCACCGTCACGATGAAAACGACGAAGTGCACACGTTGATGCGGCAGGTAAAGCTCCTACGAAGAGAACTCGAAGGTTTGGCCAAAACTAGGAAAGACGAAAGCAGCGCTTTGAAGCAAAAAATATTGAGAACGGCGGAGAGAAAGAGAGAGAAAAAGAAGGAAAAGAAAGAGATCCTGACCTCCGTGCGCTCGCGTTTAGATTCGCTCATGCTGATGAATTAGATTTTTAGTTATGTAGTACAAGACATTCGGACATGTATATTAAAAAATTTGCTCAAATTTTAGCTGCGTGATGTTGTTGCTGGAGCACCCCCTCTCTTTTTGTATATAAAACGCGAGCGAGCGAGCGAGAGTTTAGTCTCTCTCTCTCTCTCTCACTTCGCTCTCTCTCCCCCCCTCTTTCTATGACGATATAATAACGCGTTGCACGTGTTATTAAATGTCAGAAATCTTCGTCAACAAATCGTCCACGGTTTGTTCCAACTCCTTTCTCGATTCCTTGAACAAAACGTATCTGTACACGAACCAGGCGGAGTATCCCAAACCGACCAACTCCATGATTTTCGGCAACAACGGGATGGCGTTGATTGCTCCGACGACGGTGGAGGACAACCACAACGCGACCGTCGCACCGGCGACGTACGTGATCACTTGGCCTTTGTTTTCGGTGTCGTCCCACTTTTCCGAGACAGTTTTCACGAGTTCTTTCGTGTCAAACTTCTCCGCGCGAACGATTAAAGAGCGAGAGGCGGATCGTTGTTGATTCTGTTAAGAAGAAGAAGAAGAAGAAGAAGAAGGTGAGCACGATGAAAAAAAAATACCACCACGCGTCGTTAAAGCGGTGATACCCGAAGAGAGATCTGCGCGTTCCAAGAAGGGTAATAAAATAAAGGAGTGCACACCCTCGCGCCGGGCGCGCGCGGACCCTTTAAGAGACGACGAGGGAAAAATATCTCCTCTCTTTCAAATTCAAAAAGAGTTGAGAAAGATCACGCGATACAATTTCACACCCACCTTCTTCATCATCGGCGAGGAGGCGGTAATCTTCGCCGCGTGACCTCGTTGGAAAGAGGAGGAGACAGAGGAGGATCTTCTCGCAGAACCCAAACGCATCTTTTGGGAGATCGGTTGGAAAGTAGCGGTAGTAGTAATCGCAGACATTTTCTTTTCAGTTGTGTTGTTTATATTCTGACGACGTTTCGTTCGGGATTTTTGCAGTCGTCTGCCAAATCTGCCTCTTGATTTCATTCATTCATTTTTGTTGCCCAAACAACAAACAACAAAAAGTTTTGTTGGACTCTCGACTCTCTTTTTTACCTTCCCTCATCACACTTTTGTTCGCCGAAAAGTTTTGAAAGGGATGATGGAAGAAGAGTCTCTCGGTCCTCCTTCTCCTCCTCCTCCTCCTCCTCCTCCTGCTTCTTCTTCAGGGAAAGAAGAGGCGCGTGATGGAACGACGACGACGGTGAGAGTGGTGAGCGTTTGTGTGCGAGAAGAAGAAGAAGAAGAAGAAGAAGTGGAAAACGGAGATGATGTTGATGATGCCGGTGAAGAAGATGTGAACAACGAGAACAAAAACAACGAAGATGACAAAAGTGAAAAAAATTGGCTCGAGAAAGCGAAAGACGGATGGCGCGCGATGCGAGAGAAGAAGCGAGAGAAGCGAGAGGAGATTGAGAAAATGATCGCAGATGTAAGTGGCAGCGGCGCAAAGGAAGAAGAGGAGGAGGAGGAGGAGGAAGATGAAGATGAAGACGAAAAAGAAAACGATTCCATGATGGTGTCGATGTTGAATGCTGAGAATAATAGTAATAGCAATAAAAAGAGTAGCAATAAAAAGAGAGTCAAACTGCGAACACAAACGGCGGCGTACAAAGTGACGAGGAAAATCAGATCAGCGACGGAGCGAATACGAATGATTGGATCACTTTGCGAGAAATGGGAGAGAAGATTGTTGTCAGTAGTCGTCGGCGCTGGCGATGAAGAGAGCGAGAACGACGACGCCGGAAACAAAACAGTGGAGCTGGAGGAGTTGGAAGACTTGTGCGTATCTTTGGTGTCGATATTGAACGAAAGCGTGGGAAAGCTGCGAGCATATGTGAAAGAGAGCAGAGAGAAAGTGTTACCAAACGGAAGCGTGGGAAAGAAAGAAGATGAATTAGAAAAAGTAGAGCAAAAGGAGGCCAAAGAGCAGTTACGCGAGAAGGCAGGTTTCAAAATCATAGCGCGCTGCCTGGAGCGTTCGGAAACTTTGGAGAAGCGCGTGATACAGTCCATGGCAAAATTAAATGCGAAAAATAAAGAGCTCGTGCGCGTGAGAGGCGACGACTCGCGAATTCCATCGAGTGAAATCAAATCGAAGGCTGCGTTGGTCGTGGATGCGTTTACGCTTTACCTCAAAAGCGAAGAGCAACATTTGAAGAACGAGAACGAACGCGCGGCGAGGCTAAAAAGAGAACAGACGGTGGCAACGAAAAAAAAAGAGAACAAAACGAAAGAAGATCCAACGCCAGTGAACTTATCCAGCCTCGATGCTTCGACTGAAGTGTTCAAGTGCTTGAAGTGCGATTTAGCGTTCCAATCGTTCGCCTCACGCAACACGCACATGGAAGTCAAGCACTTCGACGGGGCGAAAATGTTCTTCTGCAATAAGTGCGATGGCACGTATACGAGTAGAACTTCTCTCCACAGGCACGTAAACAAACACCACTCGCAAAAGTGGGCGTGTAGATCGTGCAACCCGATTCGTTGCTTCAAATCTAGGTACGATTTGAGGAAACACGAAGAAAGTAAGCACTACGAAGAAATGAAGAAAAGAAGACGCGAGTTGGGAGAAGAAGAAGAAGAAGAAGAGGGAGACGACGATACGACTCCAAAGAAAAGTTCAAAAGATATGAAAACAGCAAAGAAGAGCAAAAAAGAGACGCTCGACGAAACGTTCTATACGTTTGTAAACGGGTTCTTCTTAGAAAGTAGCGACGAGGACGAGGACGAATAGAAAATAGAAGCAGATGAGAGAGAGAGGGACACGCGCGCTCGCATTGTATTTTAAAGTTAGGAGAGCATTGTAAAATGCTGGGTACTTTTAACAAAGTTATTTTTTTCAGAGTTTAAAGTGCTTGTTGTACGGCTCCACGAATTGAAAGTCGCATATGATCGATCTGCCCGCAAACCATCGATTGTTCAAGCCAAACTGAGCTTTCTTTGCCGCTTCGACGTCGTCGAATTTCAAATAGCAAAAACCGTACGGGTTCTCTTTATCAACGTGCGCGTGCACGCACTCCCCGTATTTCGAGACTTCACCTTTCACGTCTTCTTCGATGTCTAACCACCACTCCTCGTCTGTCTCTTCCGCGGGGTCGAACAAGTTCTTTAACAACACGCACTTCGTGGGGATCGGAGATGATGGACCGAAAAAGCCTTGCGTCATCATGATCAACTCTCTCTTCTCTTCCTCTTTGGTTTTGATTTTTACCGCGTTGTGCGTCAAGGTCGCCGTCGGGATAGCACCAATAGTTGTCGCGTCGCCGCCTGCTAATTTCTGCATAAGTTCGGCTCTTTTTGCTGCATCCATCTTCGCATACGTCGCGGTATCGTCCATTTGCCCACCCACGCGATCGTCATCGTCCTCCTCGCCGCCGCCGCCGCCGCCGACGTCGCCACCGCCGCTTCTATCGTTGTTTCTATTTTTGTTATCATTCTTCGCACCACCTTGTCCTGCCGCGACGGATATTTTCAAAGCCTGTCCAACGAGCTCTAACCCATTTAATTGCGAGACGGCGAGCATGGCGTGCGACCACTCGCGATATTGCACGATTCCGTGTCCATTCGATTGCCCGTTTCCATCTCTGGAAATTTCAATCGCGTCCAACGCGCCAAACGGTTCAAACACCGCTTTTACGTCTTCTTCGGCTAAACCTTCGTGTAAACCGGCAACAAAAAGCGCACACGGTCCACTCTGTTGCGTTCCATCGCCATTTCCTCGTTTCCCTTTCCCTGTGACGCCTTTTGCCGCCTGCTCGGCTTCCCAAGCGATGTTTTTCTCAGCCTCGGAATGTTTCACCATTACTTTTTGTCCTCTCAACGTCTCCCCGGTCAGCTCCAACGCTTTCGGAATGGACGATTTATCTTGAAACTCGACGTACGCCATTCCTTTCGATATCGGCCTGTTTCTATCGTAAATAATTCGCACATCCGTGACCTCCCCGGCTTTCATGAAAAATTTGAAAATATCGCGTTCGTCGCTCTTCGTGCTCAAATTATACGCGAAACACGTCCGCGTATCTCTATCAATCTTCTCCAACGCGCGTTTCTCTTCCATAGCTCTTCTTTCTTCTTTCTTTCTCCTCCTGTTCGCTTCTCTTTCCGCGGACGTTTCTCGCGGTTTATTATTACTTCGATCTCTCGAGTCGTCGCGTTCGCGGTCCCGACCTCTTCCGCTCCCGCCGCCTCGTCTGCCGTTATCGCGATAATCTCTCGAGCGCGACCGGTGTCTCTGCCTTTTCTCCCCTCGGCTCCCTCCTCCACCACCACCACTACCGCGTTCGCGTTCTCGAGACCGATCTCGAGACGAACCTCTTCTGTCTAGTCGTTTCCCATCCTCCTCGCTTTCCCTTCCTCCTCGTCTCCCTCTCTTCTCGTCAGAAGCTGAAGTTGCTCTCTTTTTTCCTCCTCTCCCACGACCATCATCATCATCCTCATCGTCCCCGCTAAACTCTCGCTCGTTTATCGAAGACGTCGTTTTCTTCTCGTCTTCTCTGTCATCGGCGCGTCCTTTCCTCCTCCTTTCTTCTTTTTTCTTCAAGCCTTTTCCGCCGCCTTCGTCGTCGTCGGAAATCGTTTTCGACGATGATTTCAGATGATGATCAGTACCACGGGAAGAACGAGTGGTCGTCGTCGCAGCAATACTCGTACGCGTCGTCGTCGTCGTCGGATGATTCGAAGAAGAAGGATCGTCCAATCGACGCTCTAACGCGTCCCAGGCTTCCTCGTCCGAGTTCTCCGAGTTCACGCCGCCGCCACCCATTATTATTATTATTATGTGATGGTTGTGTGTGTTGTGTGTTAATTCGTTTTGTCTGCTTTTTTTGTTTGAAGCGAAATTTGAAGCAAAATGTTGAGGAAAAAAAGTTTTTTGAGGAAAAAAAAGCACTTGAAAAAGAACACGATGAGCTTTTTTAACGAAAACACTTTAGCAGAAAAGACACAGCAGACAAAAGATACACCAAGAAGAAGAAGGATAATGACGACGATGCGAAAATGATAGAAAAATGAACCCACCCACGCTTACTCCTACGACGAGTGGTGGTTTTGGTTTTGGTGGTAGAAATGAGGAGGAGGACAGAGTGCGAATGGTATTGGAACGGATGATGATGATGATGATGTTTTTTAAATCATCATCAAAATCACGTGGTGGTGGTTCTCATTCTTCTTCTTCGCAACTGTATTTTGTTGTTGATGAGGATGAGGATGAGGAAAATAAAGCGGGGAAGAAAAAGTGCGTTTGGAAACACTTGGACGAGGAAGAAGAGAGAGAAAGTACAGACGTCGTTTTTCGATGCGCGAAAGAAATCGCGGAAAAATCCTTTGCCGCGTTAGACGTGTACCGGTTACATTTTCTTTGTTTCACTCAAAATCATCGTCGTGTTTGTGATGAGACGGAAGAAGAAGAAGAAGAAGAAGAAGAAAAGCGCGAGCGAAGAAGAGCATCAAACAAAAGAAAAAAAAGAAGAAAAAGAAGACGAAGAGCAGAGTTGGTCCTCGCAAAACTCTTGTTTAATAACGGAGACTACTTGTGCGCTTTGGTCGTTTTAAGTTTGAGAGTAGACGAAGAAGACGACATCGTATCGTCGACGTCCGCGGTAGAGGTTGAGGAGGATGACGGTATCGAAGAAGAGACAAAAACGCTCGAGGGCAAGTGCGCGGAAGAGATTTCAAAGAAACGACTGGAGAAAAAGAAGCGCGAGAAATCCTTTGCTAATGCGCATAAACAAGAACACGAGCAAGAAAATTTTGAACAGGATTCAGTAGATGTAACAACAACAACAACACCATTGCCGACGCAGCAGAACGCAAACTTTTTTTACGACGATATTCCCGCCGTGCTCCTTCGAAATGGCGCGTACGAAACATCCAAAGCAATTGGATTAGCTCGCCTCGCGTCTACGTCCACTTCTACCGATCGAACGAACAACATCATTAACGATGAACAAATAGCCGCGGCAAACGCTTACAACGTCGCTTTAGCGTGTTTAGGTGCGAACAACGACCTCGAATCGGCGCTCGAATTGCTCTCTCGAAGCGACGTGCTTCGAACGTATCGTTTCGACCAAAACTATTGGTTGCGAGTTTCCTCCTGCATGCTTCAGTGGCACGATAAAACCAAAAGCAAGAAGACGAGCGATGAAAACAGACGACTTTTGAAACTCGTATCTTCGTGTATACGCTCGGCAAAGTTTGTAAAAGAGTTACGCCAAAGAGGCTGGAACATATTTTTGATCCTCCGTTCTCGCGGGAGGGATACTAATAAAGAAGAAGAAGAAAACGAAAATGATGATGATGAGAGCGTTTCTTCTTCTTCTGCGCTCCTCGACGAGATCTGCGATAGGTTTAAAGTCGCCGCGTTAGAGTGCAAATCTGGTAGTACTATTACGTAGTTTTTGGTTCGATCAAAATTCCTCATTATTTTATTTCAACACACCAAAAGCGAAAGGATAATTATTATTACTCGTAGTCTAGAATAGTAGTATTAAGATGGTGATGATGATGACGATGATGATGAATGCAGTATCATCATCATCACCATCACTTCATCCCCGTCCTCGTTTTCGTCGCAATCATCGCTTCCTGACCAGAGCGCAGTCCGAAGCGGACGCGAGCACGTCTGCTTCAACAAGCAGCAATTCCTCCAATTCAGAAAAAACGACGGCGACGGGGATGAATTTAGCAACAACAACTCCTGCGTTGTCCAACAAAGACCAGTTCGTGAACTTTTTCCGCACGGCTTTACCGTACATCACCATGCACAAATCATCCGTGTTTGTGATTCACATCCCCGGAAACGTGATGAGAGACAAAAAGTCGAACGTGTTTAAATCCGTCATGCAAGATATCATAATCTTGAGAGAATTAGGGGTGAAGTTAGTGTTAGTGTTAGGTTCGGACTCGCAAATATCGGATTTGACTGCACTGAAAGGAGAGAAGCCAAAGTTTTCGGTGAGCAAGTTTGGAGCGACGAGAAGAATTACGGACGAGTTTTCGTTGGAAGCGGCGATGGAGGCGTGCGGGAGAAACAACATCGCGGTCCAGGCGCAGTTAACGCGAGGACCGGATGTGAGATTGACGAGGAAACACGGCGACCATTATTCGGATACCGGTGGGTTTAGTGGGGATGGGAACAACAGTGGCGGCAGAAAAGAGAACATCAGAGATATCAAAAACAACGGACGAAACTTTCCAGTCGCGACGAGCGGGAATTACGTGTACGCTCGAAGACGCGGAGTCGTCGATGGCGTCGATTACGGGTTAACCGGGGAAGTCGTGAAAATTGACAAGACGTCAATTTTGGAAACTTTAGAGCAAGGCGACGTGGTGCTACTCTCGAGTTTAGGCTTTAACGCCGCGGGAGAGGTTTTTAATTGCGTGTCGAGAGATATCGCAGTCGCTGCGGCCATAGAACTCAACGCGGATAAATTAATCGTTTTACCTGAAGACGGGTATTTACCTCGAGATGAAACGACAAACGGGAAAGTGAAGAGTTATTTCACGCTCTCGGATGCGAAGAAGTGGATGAAAAATTTTGCCAAAGGTACTGAATACGAAGATCTGGTGGAAAACCATCGCGCGTATGCGTGGTTGCGAAGTGGATACGCGAGTAACGGGTCATCTGATGTCCCCGGAAACGGCGGCGCGTCTACGAATACAAAGAACCCGTTTACATCGAGCGGGGAAAATATTCAAGTAAACTCGTGGATGCGCGCGCAAGAGATGGACTACGAGTGGCGCGTGCCGTCGTGCCCGATTGAAATGTGTGCGGCGACGTTTGCGTGCCACTGCGGCGTGAAGCGAGTTCACATGGTGGATCCGAACAAGAGCGGAAGTCTCTTGATGGAATTGTTCACGTCCGACGGCGAAGGAACCATGGTTGCTGGTGATCGATACGAAGGCACGAGAAAAGCTACAATTTACGACTGCATTGGCATTCACGACATGTTACAACCTTTGGCGGATGCTGGCATTGTCGTGTATCGCACGGAAGAAGAATTGAGACGTTCGGTGATGAACGAAAGAGTTTCCTTCTTTGTGACCGAACGCGACGGCAACATCATCGCGTGCGCGTCCTTAACGGAATACGAAAACGGGAAAAGTTACGAAATTGGTTCCTTTGCCGTCGCGAGAGAATACAGACGAGAAGGCAGAGGCGACGCTTTGTTATCGTATTTGGAAGAGCACGCCTCGGAGAAAGGGTGCGAACGCTTGTTTTTATTGACGACGAGAACGGCGGAGTGGTTCACCTCTCGAGGCTTTGAATTCGACGGCGCCGCCGAAGACGAAAGTTCAACCTTACCGAAAGGTAAAGAGGTTGTCAAAGGACGAGGCTCGCTTTTGTTTTCGAAATACATGACTATTGACAGTTTTTTAGAAGAGAGTTAGTTTGAGTGACCGTGGTAAAGTCTATGCAGTTTGATGAAGTATTGAATATATTATTATTGTTAGTATCAAGAATTCTTTGCTATTTCAAGAAAACCTTTTCGCGTTCGGTATCATCACATCTGCGAACCGTTTATTCGCGTCTACTAACTTTGCATTTACCAAGTCGTTCGAATACGCTCTCAACTCTGCGGTTTCTTTCGTCTTTCCAGTTCGAACGTGTCTATCGATGACCCTTTTCGTCGCCTCGTCCACCGGACAGTTGACGTACCACGCCTCGTCGAAACACGTCTCGTCTAAAAGTCTCGACCACGGCTGCTCGGGAAGAAATAAATAGTTCCCTTCCACTAAAATAATCTTATGTCTCTTGTATTCCACGAGAATGTCGTTTTCCACCGGATCGCCTTTCCCGTGATCGAAACTGGGGAAAGAACCGCTCCCGGTTTTCCGTAAGTTCACGATATCGTTCACGAACCTTTCGCTGTCAAAAGTAAACGGCGCGCCTCGCTTCGCCAACGCGTGTTGCGGGTTGTCCATCTTTTCCAGTTGGCTTCGGTAATAGTGATAGCCGTCCATCGGGACAATCGCTATGTCATACGCCGCGCTCTCGTTGTTATTACTATTATTATTAGTATTCTGTTCGTTTTCATTCTCCTCGTTCTCGTCCTCTTCTAACTCCTCGTTTACTCCTCCTCCTCTGTCGCCGCCGCCGCCGCCGCTCGCGGTATTCGCACTCTTCCTTCTTTCGAGTTTTCGAAACTGTCTGCACACTTGTTTCGCGAGCGTGCTTTTCCCACCACCCGGTGGCCCGGCTATTCCGACTATAATTTGCGCGTCTTTACCGCTCGGGTGTAACTCTTTCGCCAAACGTAAGCGTCTCGCGCACGCTCTCGCCACGTCCAGAAACGTCGTCGTGTCGCTTATCGCGTTCGTATTGGCGAAACTTTCCGCAGACGATGGGAGGAACGTGAATTTACTCTCCACTCCGATGATGGCATTACTTTTTCTTCTTCCTCTTCTTCTGTTACTTCTTCTTCTCAACGACGACGACGATGGTGACGATGGCGCGCACCGGTAGCAGCATCCAAAAGTCGTCATCCTCGTCGCTTTTAAAAACTGTGATGACTCTCTCGTTGTGCTTTTACTCGTTCCTTTGTGCTTTGTTTGTTAGATGAAAGAAATGAGAATTTTGTGACGAAAAAACAGTTGCATGAAAAATAAAAATTCTTCTCTCTTCTGTTGCTTCTTCTTCTGTTCATTAAAAAATTTCAAGCATGCGCTGTGTTGTTGCATCAGCGGCGGCGATTGAAGGGCACTCCTCACAATCCGTCGTCGTCGTGGCTTCATCGTCGTCGTCATCTTCACGACCACCAAAATTAAAACCCTGTCTTTTGAAATTGTGTCGTCGGGGTTATTCTTCTTCGAGAAGAAGAAAATGCGAAGCGCTTCGAAACGCTCCTCCTATAGAAGGTGAAGATGATGATGAAGAAGACAAAGACAAAGAAGAAGTTGATGACGACTTGGACGCGACGAGAAGCACCAACAAAACCACCAAAACCATCAAAAGAAGGAGAAGAGACATCGTGCTGGCTTTACAATCATCTTCGATGTTGTTCACAAAGAAAAGCTTTGCTCGTAATGGAGAAGAAGAAGATATGTATTCAATATCGAGCAACAACAGTATTACTAATAATAATACGTATTACAAATACGAAATCAACGCGAGGAAGAGACTGTTGGAAACGCAAAGGTTATACGCGTTACAACCAGAAGTCGATGAAAGGAGTAATAATGATGTTGATGATACGAATAATAATAATAGTAATAATAGTAATAGTAATGAATCCGTAATAGAGATACCGATGACGTACGACGGCGCGTCTTTCGTGTTGGATTATTACATCGGCGACGCGAGCGTGAGAGGCGTGGTGGATACCGGGTCTCCGTTTATAACCATTCAAGGTGGGAATGGGAGCGAAAATTGGGGGTTTGTGACGCAAAATGATATTCGGCCGAGCCCGTACGGGGAGACGTACGAAGTGTACGGGTTACAAGTGGATTCGAGCACCGTGTGGTGCTTGGGTGATTTGCGGTTCACGACCGGTTTTAACGATGATTCGCGTTCGCGTTCGCGCGATTGGAATTTACGGGAGATGGTTTTAGGCGTCGTCAACGGGTCCATGGCAAACGTGGGCGGGTCTATAAACGGCGCGAACGCGTCGTTCGTTGGATTGACTAAATACCGACAAGACTGGATTCGACCGACGTTTTTAGAACAAACCGATGTGAGCTCTTTTTCCATGAATTTCGAGAAGGAAACGTTGACGCTCTCGAGGAAGAATTTAATTGATAGAAGAAACGATGCGAACGTTTTAGCGATGATTGATTTACGACCACTCGGATCACCGGTGTATCACTACGCGGTTCTGTTGGACGATTTGTACATCAACGGGGAAAAACATAAATTTAAAAACAAGAACGAAAAGACGTACGTCATTTTCGATAGCGGGACGACCGGATTGTTAGTGTCTCAAGATTTATACGAAAATTCAGCCTTTCGAGATGGCGCGTTTCAAGCCGCGATGACTTTTACAGACGTGAAAGGAAACAAAAGCTCCGTCGCCATCGGGTCGTCCATTCGCACGTGCACGAGGAAGTGTTTGTTTCTTTGTCTGCCGCTCAAAGTGCCTTGGGACGGCGTCCTCGAGGAAAAATCGAACGTCATTTTTGCCGGTTTAGCGGTTTTAATGAATCAAGGTGAGATCACCGTCGACGCGGACGAAGGCGTGCTCAGATTAAAGTCAGACCCTGGCGTGAGTAGAATGGAATTTGAAGCAGACGAAGAGGGGTTCATTCCAATCAGAACGAGAGGAAAATTAGCGAGCGATATCAAACTGTACAACGAAACGTAAAGAATTTTGGCTATAGATAGCGCGGCGCCGCGCGGCAACATACTGTAACATTAGCGTGTACTGTAAGTAAAGAAATAAAAAAGTGTACCTAGGTAGTACCAGGTACTCGTAGTAATATTATTAAAAACTCGTCGCGACGATATTAAACAAACAAACAAACATTAAATTTTTTTCTTGCAATCCGCGTGTGCTTTGTCACCCATCGCGTACGCTTCTCTGACATCGGTCTCACCATTCATCGCGTAGACGTCGTTGAACGAGTGCGGGTTGGTGGCCATTTTAATCTTGAACACTTTGCCGCCGCACTGCGATATCGTACTCGTCATCGTCAACTTCTCCTTGGACTTGGGCATGAACACGTTCGTGTACACTTGGCCGTCCGGTAAAATCAACCCGTCGTCGCTCTCGTCGACGACGTTATATATGATTGCGTTCGATGCTCTGATTTTTTTCGCGGTGACGTTGACCAACAAGCAGTTCTCGACCTGAATGTCGCCGCAGTTGACGTTACTCACGACGGAGGATTTCACCGACCCGCTCTTCGCCGTGGACGCGACGATGACTGACTTGTTCGATTCGTCGTCGATAGAGGCTTGAAAGTTTGCCAACTTCACGTCGCGACTCGGGATATTCAAATACAATCTCAACGCCTCTGCTTCGGCATCGTCTCCAGTCACCATCAAGTTGTTCTTTCTGTACAACTTCAACAAGCCGTAATCCCACCAATACGAGCCTTGGCCGACGTCCACCGCGCCGAACAACTTCTTCTCAGGAAACTGCTCCAACAAAGCTTGTTTGAACTTCGTCATGCGGTCGTGGTGCGCTTCCGCTTGCTCTCGCGTCTCATCTTTCGTTTGCATAATCTTCGCGTAGTTTTCTTTCGTCATCGTCAACGGCATCCAAAAGTGCGGATCGGAATCAAACTTGGCGGTTTTCCCCGCCAACTCCTTCTCGAACTCGCTCAACATCAAACTTAACATTTCGTGGCCCAGTGAAAACGATCCTAAACTCGGACCGACTTGTTTCACCGATCCGAACGATTTCAACAGCTCCGACGCGGTCGCGTGGCTGACTTTTTCAACCTGCGTCGCCTCGTTCTCGCCGTTCACCGCGATTAACCCGTAGTTGGAGAAACCTTTCTCGTTCCACTCTGTTTCGTTCGGCATTGGGCCCATGACGGCTAAAATATCCGCGTGGTGTTCGCCAGATTTGTTGTGCCCTGCGGATGGAATGAAAATCTGGTCGCCCCAAAACACGGAGACTCTTCCCGGTCGCTCTTTGGCGTACCTGTTCGTCTGTCTCACCACCGCCTCGAGGATGGTCAAGTTTCTCGCTTCCCCGGCGACTTCCACCACCGCGGGTAACTTGACCCCAGGTTTGTTGTTATTCTCCGCCCCGGGTAACGGCGCTAACCTGGTCCCTTTCCCGGCCGTGTGGTACAAACCGATCGACCCGCCGTTGCTTAAAATCAAATCCAAATCCTTCGCGTCTTTCGCCTCCGCCAACTTTTTCGCTTTCGCGTACGCGTACAAAGTGCCCAATCCGTTCCCGGCGCCGTCTTTGTTCGTCCAGTCCTCGCACACGGCGTAAACTAAGGCGTCTTTTTTACACGCCGACCCTCGCGTTTGTACCAACCGTTCGCCCCAGTACGTCGCTTGGTGTTCGGTCGAGCAACAGACGATGACGGCGTCGAAACCGGTTTCGTTGGCGTTCATCTCACGTATCGATTCGAGCATAGATTTTTGCTTTTCCTCTTGGGAAGACTCCATTCCGTTAAAAGAAAACGCGTTGCCCATCTTGTTGGTCCGGAACGGCGCGCAGAGGAGGTTGAAGGACGAAATTTTTCCCGTTGTTTTTGTTGCGCTGCGTAGTAATACGCGCAGCTGTTCTGCGTTTTTCTTCTGCGGTATTATTCTTTTCTTACTCGTCGTAATTGTCTCTTTTTTTTCGTGTTACAACGAACTCAGAAAATTAGGCAAAGAGCAAAGAAGGTT
>Ga0209309_10001735_pt1 | contig 21072 bp, 21 predicted proteins | sample COGITO_mtgs_1204_2_FD_184807 | JGI IMG/M metagenome (GOLD analysis project Ga0209309, IMG submission 184807) | Pelagic marine microbial communities from North Sea - COGITO_mtgs_120412 (SPAdes) (version 2) | ecosystem: Environmental > Aquatic > Marine > Epipelagic ... | reverse complement strand
CGATATGAATAATCAATTTGATGTGCTGAGTTCCTTTGCCAATAAGGCTGATATATTAGTTGCCACAAATGCCGTACCTGATAATGCTTCTGGTGCAGCGCTTAATTTACATATGACACCATCAACCATCGCCCAAATAGCTAAAAAGGCACAAGTCAAACAACTGGTGCTATCACATTTTATGAAACGCACGTTGAATATTCAAAAAGAAACACAAGGCATTATTCGCCAGCGTTATCGCGGGCCAATACACCTTGCTAGTGATGCAATGGTGATAAGCCTTTAGTGATTTATTTAGTTGCTTGCAATGCCATTAGCTTATCGGTAATGGCTTTTAGTCCTTTGCCTTTATTATTGATTTTCCAAGCTAAAAATGACTCTGAATGATTGTTTTGTTCGATTGCTAAAGGCACAAGCAAACCGTCATCAAGGTAACCTTGGATGCGCTGTTTAGGCACATTACCAATGCCTATACCGGCTAATATGGCGTGTATTTTTTGATCCATATTTTGCACATAAAACATTTGGCCATCACTGCTTAACCCTTCGCTTCGGGCGATCCCGCTGGAAGACGTATCATGAATGACAATACGTCTAAGCTGCCCCATTAAATCTTCTATGCTTGTGCTTCTATCTATGGTTTTTGCCAACCCATGTTTAGCGGCAATAACCGGTATAAGATCAACACGATCTATAGCAACTGCTCTATACCCTTTTTGCGAAGGAACTGGGCCAGGAGAGCCAACTAACAAATCGACTTTACCTTGCTCTAATGCCTCCCAACCACCATTTAACACACATTCAGATATATCAATTTCCACTGATGGGAATTCCAGCAAAAATTCGTTTATGACACGGAAAAAAGAATCATAGGACTGTAGCGACTCTATGCCAATACTGATCCGAGGCTCCCAACCTGTTGCCACCTCTATTGCTTTATCCGCTAACCTGCGAGTGGTATGCAAGATATCCCTACCTTCGGCCAAAATTAAACGCCCTGCTGGGGTCAAAACCGAGCGGCGACCCAAGCGCTGAAATAGCGCAATATCAAGTTGCTCTTCAAGTTTTTGTACCGCATAAGAAATAGCTGAAGTGGCTTTATTCAGTTCTTCAGCGGCTTTTGCAAAACTTCCTCGTCGTTCAATGGCGTCTAAGGTTTCAAGCACTTCAATACTAATCGGATTTCTTGGCATGACTCGGCTTTTTCATTGTTCTAATAATTAGAACATATTAAACAACTATCGGCCCTTATTGCAAAATTATTGCTCAGTATAATAGCTCCATCAGTTACTTAACTATCCCACAAAAAAAATTTGGAGCAACAATGTGAACACACTCATTAACAGGTTAATCTCAACAAAACTGGGGCTAGATACCCTACCCGTGCGTATCGGTGCTGGCGTCATATTTACCGCACATGGTGCGCAAAAACTATTTGGCTGGTTTGGCGGTTATGGGCTAGAAGGCACAGCAGGCTGGATGGAGTCAATTGGCTTAGCACCTGGCACGTTAATGGCTGCGCTAGCTGGAGGTGCTGAATTTTTTGGCGGTTTATTATTGATTGTTGGTTTATTAGTGCGCCCAACCGCTGTTGTTTTAGCTTTCACTATGTTGGTAGCGATTGTCACAGTGCATTTACCCCATGGCCTATTTATGTCCAACAACGGCTACGAATTTGGATTGGCCTTGATGGTTATCAGTATCAGTTTGGCACTCAGAGGCGCAGACAGCCTAAGCTTGGACAAGGTCATTCAAACAAAACTAACAAATCACAAAGAATAATTGGAGAAATATTATGACAGTTTTACACATTGATAGTAGCGCTCGTTTAATTGGCTCAAATACCCGTATTATTGGCCAATACTTAGTGGATAGTTTAAACACAACTAGCATACATCGCGATCTTGCTGCTAACCCGTTACCGACAATTAGCGGTGAGGATTTAATGGGAGTACACGGTTCATCTGATGATAAACGCGCTTCTTTGCATGCTCATCTGGCGTTATCTAATCAGTTGATCGATGAGTTAAAAGTAGCCGACACATTGATCATTGGCGCACCCATGTATAACTTTGGTATCGCTGCGTCATTAAAGCAGTGGATAGATGCTATTTGTCGTGCTGGCGTGAGCTTTAAATACTCCAATCAGGGTCCAGAAGGGCTATTGAATATCAAAAGAGCATTCATTATTACAGCTTCGGGCGGCACACCTGTAGGTAGCGATATGGACTTTGCCAGTGATTACTTGGCACATATTTGTAGTTTTATAGGCGTGAAAGAAATATTTCATATTGATGCCAGTGGTTCAAAAGGAACACCAGAACAGATCATTGCATCGGCTAAACAACAAGTTGACCGCCTATTGGCCAATGAACAAAACAACTTAGAGGAGGCAGTCGCATAATGGGCTTATTACAACAAGGAAAATGGGTCGACAAGTGGTACGACACGAAAAATAGCGGCGGCAAGTTTCGCCGTCAAGACAGTCGTTTTAGAAGTTGGTTAACCGCAGATGGCCAAGCTGGTCCTAATGGTGAACAAGGCTTTAAAGCTGAAAAAGGTCGTTATCATTTATATGTATGCTTAGCTTGCCCATGGGCACACCGCACCCTTATTTTTCGCGAATTAAAGGGCCTGCAAGAATATATCGATGTCACAGCTGTCGAGCCTATTATGTTAGAAAATGGCTGGGAGCTCAGCGATCCTCTGTATGGTTTTGATTATGCCTATGAACTTTATTTAAAGGCAGATGAAAATTATGAAGGTAGAGTCACTGTGCCCATTCTTTGGGATAAACAAACCCAAACTATCGTCAGCAACGAATCTTCAGAAATTATTCGCATGTTTAATAATGCCTTTGATCAGCTCACAGGTAATAACACCGATTATTATCCTGAGCATTTGCGGGCAAGTATAGACACAATCAATAGCCGTATTTACGACACCATCAACAACGGTGTGTATCGCGCTGGGTTTGCCACCACACAAACAGCCTATGAAGAAGCCTTTAATGAATTATTTGCATCACTGGACTGGGTAGAAGAAACACTCTCAAAACAGCGCTACCTTGCTGGCGATGAATTAACCGAGGCCGACTGGCGCTTGTTCACCACACTCATTCGTTTTGATGCCGTTTATTTCGGGCACTTTAAAACCAATCGTCAACAGATAGCAGATTACCCCGCCATGAGCAATTATATGCGCGAGTTGTATCAAATAGAGGGCGTGGCAGGCACGGTAAACTTTGAACATATTAAAACCCACTATTACGCCAGCCATCTGAACATTAATCCTACAGGCATCATTCCGGTTGGTCCTGAGCAAGATTTCACCCGAGGTCATAATAGAGAAAGCCTATGACTGACAATGAATTAATCCGTAAAACCTGTCCATGGATTGACGAGATTGGAATTATTCGAACCAAGCTTATTCGGGCGGAACAAAATGAATTCTGTGGTTAATTATTTTAGTGAGTAAACCTTCCTATAAATCACTAATATCTTTCACAAAAAATCAGGCTCACCACAGAGGACAACGAGAGAACCGAGGAGAAACAGCTGATTTATAATAAAATCATATTAATCTGAAGATATGCAGTGATGTAATTTATTACCAAATAGCATCACTGTGTTTATTGCTTTAAGAATGCCAATTGGCTATAAAAATAAGTTGTTTCATCCACTATATAACTCACACCTGTTTTTTTGTTCGCTTCGTTTGGTAGAAAGCCTTCTTTTACAAATGAGAAAAACATTTCTGAATACATATTTTGCCAAGCGTGTTGGGCTGAACTTATGCCCGAAATACGACAGGTTAATTGCACACAATCCAGATCAATAATTTCCACTTGGTTTCCTAACTTATGTAAAGTAATAAAGTCACGGATCTTAGTTTCTAGTATTTGCGACCACTCCTCGTCGGAAATGGCATCTTGGGTGGCTTCTACATCAGAAAAAAAATCACTTTCCTCTATCTTTTTAGTAAAAAAATCACGAATTGAATCGGGGAGCACTGCCTGCATTTTTTCAAGAACTTCAGCTTTATTATTTCTTTTCCACTGATCAAAGTTTGTCTGCTCTTCAAGGAACTCAGCGTTAAGGTCAGGACTAGAATTTATATTTCTAGCATCCATTTCCTTTACTGTATCAGCTTGTTCATTAAGTAATTCACCCGAGTCGTCTTCAATGGAAACTAAGCTTCTATTGTGCTCAATGTCTTGTGAATTGGATTGTGAATTGGATTGTGAAGATTTGACATTAACATTGTGAAGAGTAGACACCATAGGTGTCTTGTTTGTATTTGATTGCTGTTGGATCTCAACAAGTGAACTTTCGGTGGTGTCAATATCAGAATGTATATATGGGTAAGTTGAATAACCTACTACAAAAAAAGCGATAGCAATAGTTGTAGCAGCAGCGAATAGCTTGCTCGTTGTCATCAGGCGAAACTCCTTGAGTCTTGGTTAATTTATTTTCCTTATTTGGATGAGGATAATTGGTTCACATATAAAATTCAACAAGAACCAACCTTTGTGGTTTTAGAGGTTTCAGGGATGGAAAAAAATTAAATCAATTCTCCTTGCAGATTAGTTTCCTAGAATACTGAAAGACATCTACATCAAACTAACTATTTATCATATCGACCTCTGTAAATTTTTTCATAAGATCCTAACTTGGGTTTATGCAAATAAACTGCTTATACTGCAAACAGTTTAATCAGTGGTTTATTTACGCTGACAGGTTTTCTAAGTCGTGAGACTTAGTCTGTCGTTGATTCTCAACTTTTGTATTACCTTCTATATCTAACAGGAACTGTCCTATGTCACACAAAACCGGTTTTATCTTAATCTTGTTGATGTACACAAATTCATTGATTGGAGCACCGCTATCCTGCGGCACTATCGAGCGTGGAAAAGATGGAGTGCATGAGGGTAAACAATACCCCACTTATACCTACACAACGAATGAAGGCAGAGCAGTCATTGTCCGGCAGGATATGCGTGTTAACGCCGATGGTGCGCGAACAGCCTATGAATTACAAAATCATGGAATTTCCTACCTATGTGACGGGCTCACCGCGCGCGAAGGCTCCAACTGGATTACGCGCAAACCCTGCGGCACTTTAACAGCCAACGCCATAGAACTTGCCAAAATAGAAAATGACGAACTGCATTTTTCAGCACAGGGACCTGAATTGTGTGTATTCGGTTTTCATGTCATAGGAGGTAAAACTGGTGTGCGTGGGTGCTCTGGGTCAGTGGTGGGAGGCGGTCATGGGGGCGCTAAAGCGCCTTTGGTTTCTGTTGCCTCCCCCGATGGTGCATTACAGTATTTTATTTCCATGACTTCGCTAGCCAACCGCACTACTGATGTGACAAAACGCTACATAGATTCTGAGCAGATCCCGTTCATTGTTATTCCTGGTCGGTGGCAGCACAAACAAATTTCACTGGGAGATTATGCATACATATACTCTCCAAGCGAAATCGGGGTTAAACAAGAGGCGCTGACGGGTCCCCGGGGTAGCTTTGCGATTATTGCGGATACAGGTCCCAGAGACAAGTTCGGAGAAGGCTCTATAGCATTACATCAAATGCTGGCATTTGGCGAACTACGAACAGCCCCCGCCTACCAAAAAACTGCAAATGGAAAGCGCCATCCCAAGCATGCTTCCATATATCATCCTTATCAGGACAGGGGCGACGGCGATATCAGGGCTAAGAGCAATATAGATAAGGAAATTTGGTACATTTTGTTTGCAGACTCTACCAACAAAATGGTCGAAGAATATTCATACAGTGTAGGAGCGGATGGCGCACCTCAAGGCAATGTCCATTCTGAAGGAACCAACGCAGCGGCAGTGCTCGGCGGACAAGATCATATTATTGCGTGTTTGAAGGACTCTGCGCAGTTTATTAGATGATTTAATTGCAAACACCTAGGCTCCTACTAATTATCGGACGACTTACTATACGCCAGTGGGTGTTAGCGAGTCTGAAATGAGCTGAAAAATAAACCATTAAATAGAGGTGTATCAGAGTTCGCTTAGTAGAGTCATACTTAATTAATAATTATGACTCTACTAGTAAATAATAAAAGATCACCGGCACATCTTACGTTTCAGTGACCACAATCATTAAAAACGGAATGTACCTAACAATGTCAAAGAGCCTAAGTCGTTATCATCGGTATCGATACCTACACCAAAAGAAATTGAAGAGTATGGATTAAACCAGTAATTGGTACCTAGCTCCACAATAGTGTTTGAATCAGAAAAATCGTCATATCCCCCATGAATAACGTCAACGCCAACACTCCATTTACGTGTAAAAAAGTAATCGGTATCGACTTCAAGTGAGTATTCGTTGTCAAAATTACTGGCTTTTAACTTCACATCCCAACCTGGCAAGAAAGTAGCAGCGGCTTTATCAAAACTGGTATAGCGAGCAAACACGTTTAGGCTAAACTCATTTTCGTTTCTTGACTGTGAGGGTATGCTAGAATTTGGATATTCAATGGTTTGATCATCAGAATAGTAGTCAAAACCAGCGCCAACTTCCCAATTTGAGGAAATGAACTTGGCAAAATCAAAACCCACTCTTTGCAATGTTCGATTATAATAATTTTCGTCTTCTTCGGTGCGACCATAGCGACCTCTGACAATCCAGTCTTTATGCAAAAACCATTCACCGGCTACCTTGGCTCTATATATATCATCAATAGAAAAATAGTCGATCGTTACGTTATTCACACGCTGTAAATAGGGACTGATAGCCCATGCTTGCTTGTCAATTTTTACGCCATCAAGATAATAACGATAGCTGACTCCAAAAAAGTTATCGTCGCCATCGCGTATGTCAGAAAACCCAATTGAGGCTTCGTGTTGGATGGTAGTTGATTGAGCAAAAACATTGGTTACAGAAAGTGCCAGAATACAGGCAATGCTGGTTCGTAAGTACATAAAATTCCTTGTTAGAATACGAAATGGAGTATTTAAGGACTCATTTAAAACTATAAGGTTCAACTTGAGTTGGAGAATAGTAAACTATTGAGGTTTGAATAACACTTTGTGATATCAATACCCAACAGCATTCAATGTTGAGCGGCTTTGACGGCGAATTAAATTACCATGGCTATCTCAGTAAATTGTGATCTAAACCATGTAATTTCTATATTTTCATCTGTGAGAAAGGTTTAACTGAGACTAGCTGAAGATAGCATATCAACTAACCAACTTCGGGCTGCAGTTTCACTAATAAAAAACTGACAAGGTACTGTGGAGTTCGAGTAAATATCCTGCCAAAAACGCTCGACTATTTGCGGATATTCTTTTTCCATAATAACAATGGCTGTAGCAACCAACTTTGAATCTTTGGGTATTTTCACTATCCCTAACATTAATTCTTTTGCATCAGGAGGTAATATCAGCATATCTTGCAACAACACTAAACTCGCCCAAGGGCCAGTTTGCAGCAATTCTTTAAAGGTGAGTACCTCACGTTGATAATGTTGAATCATCTCAACGTTAGCTGGCCCCCTTCCAGATATCACCAAAATCCTATTGTCTAGTGATAACGCCAGATGACCGTGCATCGGAAATTTACTAGAATTCAAAGTTTACCCTCGTTATATGAATTGAAAAAATTACCGAGACACTCAGCGTAACTTAATCAAGCACTTCTAGTCGTTTGATAGTATTTACAATAGATATCACGGTAAATAATTGCTGTCACATTGACTACGTATATCAGTATCATAAGTACCATAAGTATCAAGTTCAGCCCGAGACTTCGATTATGTGCCGAAAGATAAACCGTCAGGTAGTGTGGTAACTTACATTTCAAAGCGTCTGTTCAATGCTTAGTTTTTTCTTTGACATAATAAACTCCATTTATATTTTCAGGTTAAAATCATTAGTGTGCGAATTACAATCGCAACTTGATAATCAGGTGATTCTTTTTCTTTGTCAAAACATTTTATGGAATTTTTCTTCCCCATAAGGCAATTTACATATAATACTTAGCCTATTTAAAATAGAACTTCCCAGACGTTAGTAACGAACTAAAAGCCACAACGAATCGCGAGTCGGTATTCGAAAGATGTGATAACTTGCTTTTTGATGAACGTGGATAGTTTATCTAAACGCCACGTCCTAAGCACACCACCACGAGGCTAAGCTAGTCATCCATTCTAATAAAACATCCAAGTACAGTTTATTCAACAAGCACAAAGTGTTGCATGAATGAATGAAACTGATTTTATTATTAAGGGCTAAAAGATAGCGTCATAGGCCTATTCACCCCCTATAAGATGCAACTTTTTCAGCACAAATCCCAGTCTAACGGATTTACATACTTTTTAGTTAAAACAACCACTTACTGCATATTTGTTAATCTTTAATAATGCTTCGATTAAGTCTAACCGACTGAAAACATTAGAAATATATCAATGGTACAGCATTTGCACTGATGCCAAGTCTACATTCGGCATTGTTAAGCGTTTGTGTAATTTGGGGGCTTTTCCCTCTGTTCGTGAAAAATAATAATATAAAAAAGAGAAAAACATGAAAAACCTGAAAAACATTTTCTATAACGATAACAATCAGATTCGAAATGGCTGGTGGATTTTAATCTTCATTGCCCTAGTTGCAGCAACTCGGCCTATCTACAAACCTCTTAAAGAGGGATTAACACAGTTAGGATTTAGCGAGCAGATGTTAGAACCCACATCATTTTTTCTGTTGTTATTGGTCACACTGATTTGCGTCAAAATACGCAAAGAATCGTTATCTGATGTTGGGTTTAGACTCAATCAGTTATGGTTTAAACATTTTTTTGCTGGGACTTTTATAGGCATAACTATGATGTTTGCCACTGTTGCTTTAGTTTGTTTAGTGGGGGGCGTAACCTTTGAGCTCGATCCTCAAAGGAGTCTTCAAGTACTCAGTTACGGGTTTTATTTATTTTTAATTGGCTCTTTATTTGAGGAAATATTACATAGAGGCTTCATATTTCAGCGCTTAATAGATGGTATTGGTATTTGGGGCGCGCAATTATTGATCGCTTCTTTGTTTACATTGGGCCATTGGGGCAATCCAGGTATGCAGGGAACCACGCAGATATTTTCGTCAATTGATTTATTTTTAGGTTCATTAATCTTAGGATTTGCCTACATAAAAACCCGCAGTTTGGCACTACCTATTGGTATTCATCTGGGTTGGAACTGGTCACAAGGTAATATTTTAGGCTTTGGCGTAACAGGACATGAACAAAATGGCTGGTTCATGCCTGTATTTCATGGCAAAGAACAATGGATTACCGGTGGTGAGTTTGGCCCAGAAGCCAGCATATTTTCAGTAGTAGTGAGCATAATCATCTTAGTTATATTGCTTAATTTCAAAGGGCATTCAGAAAAACCCAAAAATCTTCAGTTACCCAAGTCAAAGGAACCTGCCACGACCTAAGACCGACTTTGTTGCAGTAACTTATGAAGACACCTTTTTAATTTACTGGGTGTCTTCTTTATTCACTATTTAGTTGGCGCCATAGTCTCTTGTTATATAAACCTAGAGTCATTGCTGGGCCTCCATACGACAATTCCAGCAAATTTCAAATGATGAATCATTTGTTTCATTACATTCAGAGCACATCCAGTCTTTTGAAGGTTCTTTGCTGTCGACTGTGGCCAATAACTCCATTGCTTTAGCGTAATCAGAATCACGGTTAATCCATAATTCCATGTATGCCAGATGAGGATGAGCACCCGTTGATACATGCTCGTTCTTGACAGAAACAGAAATGCCTTCATTACCCAACAAGTTTTTCGCATTATTTACGAGAATATTGCTTTCATTTGTATAAACCATTTTCATTCTGAACGACTCCTACAATTTATGATTCACCTAACGTCTACAATAACGGGAAAAGCTGAGCGAGAGCGAGGCTTTTTCCCCAAGAGCGAAGCGAATGTTGTTTATTGTTTTGTTAGGTGCGTTACTCAACGACTAAATACCTTTTATTTATTAACGGCTCAAGGAGCCCACTTATATTTGATAGAGACTGAGGTTCAATAACTCTCCATTTAATCCAATACCCTATACTTGTATAATACATAACTTTGCGTGACTCATTTGGAGTTAAAGTAACTACCTCCTTTTTTTCCAAAAGGGAATCGGTAAACGTAGAAGGCTTATTTTTATCAAAGTTTGGAGAGAAGTAAGACGAAACTTCCACCTTTACTTCTATATCAAATTTATTCTCATACTTAAGGGCAAACCCTTCCAACGAAGATGCCTCGACATGCTGAGAAAAGCACAACAAAATAGTAATTAACCCAACCATTCTCAAATTAACCATAGAGCACCTAACGAGGCTGTAGAAAAAGTCGGTTTTGGTTTTGACTATTCACAGCATCGCCTTTCTTTTAATTTTAATTTTAATTTTAATTTTAATTTTAATTTTAATTTTAATTTTAATTTTAATTTTCCACAACTTTGCCTTGAGCCAAGATGTTTTGCCAAGTTTTTCACTCCTAGTTTTGATTTTCCAGTTTTTGGCTTTTATCTGGCTGGAGGTGTCTGTTTTGATGGGCTTGTAGGGGATGATTTTGAGGTGTGATCAGGCTAACTACGCCGCTAACTGTCCATAATTATTGAGTTTCTCCAGATTGTGTATCAAACAGAACAAATACCACTGGCCTTGCACCTTATCTTTACCACGCAAGCTGAAGCGTTTGAGTTTTTTGTTGGTGCCTATGTTGCCAAGCACAGGTTCAACTACAGACATGCGGTGACCATAAATTTGTTTGCCCTTCGGACTATCAATCCTATGTTTCATCCAGTCAGTATAGGTTGGCGTTCTGGTTTCATTTAATATGAAACTCACTTGCCTGCCGTTGCCCTTGCGGTGGTCTGCTGCCTTTGGGTTATGCATGCATTGCTGCTTTTTATCGCAGTTATGGCATTGTAATAATCGACCTTCGAAGTAAACGATTTTAATGCCTAAGTCATTCTCTCGTACGCCTCTAAAACTAAGACTTTCGCCAGACGGACAGAAGGCGGCCACCGCGCGGGATTCTGTGAGAAACCTGCCAAGCGGCCGCCGCGCTCGATGGCAGTGCGCTACAGGGCATAAAAAAGCCACCTACTTATGATGGCTATTTCGTCTAATAATAATCACTCAAGTTGTTACTAAAAGTATTTTCTAAAACCCTCTTAAACCCTAGTCCCCCCATCCAACTCCAAGGTCCTACCCGTAAAATACTCATTCTCAAAAATAAACTTAGCTGCGTGGGCTAACTCCTCAACATCTGCAAGGCGTTGAGCTGGGATACTTTTAATAAACATTTCACGCATTTCAGGGCGCATTTGTGCGGCCATAGCGGTTTCTACAAGGCCAGGGGCGATACAACCAGTACGAATACCAAAACGCGCCAGTTCTTTTGCCCATGATACTGTCATGGTGGCTACTGCGGCTTTAGATGCAGAGTAGTTCGTTTGACCGGCATTGCCTGAGCGAGAGACAGAGGATATATTGACTATCACTCCTTTGCTTTTGGTTTCTACCATTTGCGCGGCAGCTTCACGGCTGCACAAAAAGGTGCCTGTAACGTTCACATCCAAAACAGATTGGAATTGTTCAAGAGGCATTTTACTAACCACTTTACCTTCTTTGACTTTAAGCAACATGCCATCACGCATAATGCCTGCGCTATTAATTAAACCATTAATTTGTCCAAAATCAGCGGCGACTTTTGCAAAAGTGTCTTCGACTTGTTTTTCATCAGTTACATTGACTGCGTAGCCATAGGCTTTAACGCCAAGCTTTTCGATTTCGCTGGCCGCAGCTTCAACCGCATCTGTCTGCATATCTAACAAGGCGATATGTGCGCCTTGTTTGGCAAACTCTTCTGCCATAGCTTTACCCAAACCTTGGGCAGCACCTGTGATAACAATCACTTGATTGTGTAAATTCATTGCTATTTCTCTTGCTTGGAAAATAAATTAAAAATACTGGAAAAATCCAGTTGGCCGTTGCCTTGCTGACTATGAATACTATATAAACTTTGCGCCAACGCTCCCATTGGAGTTGTAGATTGACTTTTTAATCCGGTATCCATGGCCAGTCCTAGATCTTTTTTCATTAAATCCACCATAAAACCGCCTTGATAATCATTCGATGAAGGTACATTTGGCATCACATCCGGGCAAGGGTTGTACAATTCTAAGGTCCAGTTTCTACCGGAGCTTTGCAGCATAATATCTGACATCACTTTAGGGTCTAAACCATTATCAATCGCCATTTGTAACGCTTCTGAAGTACCCAACATCAATACTGATAACAGCATGTTGTTACATATTTTGGCCACTTGGCCTGCGCCGTGATCGCCAGCATGGAAGATGTTTTTACCCATTGCCTGCAAAATAGGTAAAGCCGTTGCGTAATCCTGTTCTTTACCCCCCACAATAAATGTCAGCGTACCGGCGGTGGCACCGCCTACCCCACCAGATACGGGGGCGTCGATAAAATGGATGTTTTTTTCTGCTAATTGTTTGGCAACTACTTTTGAAGTCGATGCATCTATGGTGCTCGAATCAATGACCAAAGTGCCTGCTTTAAGTTGGTTTATTAGGCCGTTTTCGCCGATGTAAAGTGACTCAACATGTTTACCTGCTGGTAGCATAGAAATCACCACATCAACGTCCTGAACTGAATCTGACGCAGATCTGGCCTGCTTAGCACCCGCTAGCTCAAGATTGTCCATAACGCTTTGCACTAGGTCAAATACACAGACTTCAAAACCGGCTTTTAATAAATTGTGTGCCATAGGCGCACCCATATTACCTAAACCAATAAAGGCTATTTTAGTGGGTTGTTTATGCATTATTGTTCCTAATTAGTCTGTGGTTAAATGTCCTAAAGGATGAGTGTCTTGTGACCAAATATTTTTAAAGAAATAATCAATAGTGGTTTTAGGCACTTGCTCAACAGATTTAAAACGCCAGTTGGGCTGATTGTCTTTATCAATCAACAAGGCTCTAACGCCTTCTTGAAACTCACCAAATTCGCCACATTGGCAAGACATGCCTAATTCCATTTGAAAACACTCTGCCAAGGTTTTATCTTTGCCTCTTCGCAGTTGTTCAAACACTAAATGCGCGGTGATGGGAGACCCATTTTTTAAGGTTTTTTGTGCTTTGCTTAACCATTTATTGTCATCGGCAGAAACGGATAAAATGAGGTTAACGGCTTGAGCCAAGTCAGTTTGTGTGGCTAATTTCATTAGCCAGTCTTGCTGAATGTTCAAATTACCTTCGGGAAGTTGCTCGATATGTCCTGTATGAAATTCATCACATATTCTGGTCAAGGTTTGTTCGAACATATCTTCTTGCCAGCTTGCTGATAACAACTTAGTGAATAAGGTATCTTTGCTTTCTTGAGGTATAAAATAATCAGCCAATTGGCTAAATAAAGCATCGGTGGCATTAATACTTGCCCCCGTGAGTCCTAAGAACAAACCACTGCCTGCTGGCATTGCATTTAAAAAGTGACTACCGCCTACGTCTGGGTATAACCCAATACTGATTTCCGGCATGGCAATACGCGACGTTTCAGTCACTATTCGGTGACTACCGCCATTCATCAAGCCTAAACCTCCCCCCATGACTATACCATTACCCCACACGAGAACTGGTTTGGAGTATGAATGGATAAGATAATCAAGTTGATACTCTTTTGTGAAGAACTCTTGTAACGCTAATGAATTACCCTTAGACGGGCCTTCATTAGTAGATTGTGAGTCTTGCATCGATTGGTACATAGACACAATATCGCCACCCGCACAAAAAGCCCGATCGCCACTTCCGTCTAAAAACACCATGGCGATATTAGGATCTTGTTGCCACTTTTCTAACTGCGGCGTCAGCAAGTTAATCATGTCCAAATTTAATGCATTGAGCGCAGCAGGTTTACACAAAGTTGCATGACCAATTTTAAAACCACATTCGGTGACTAATTCATCAAAAATAACCGGGGCATTTTCATTCGACATAATATTCCCTATTTAACCATGCTATGGATAGAAAAAAGACTCAAAGAATGTCACCCGCATGTTCGGCCAACAAACGTCTACCAATGATCATGCGCATAATTTCATTGGTGCCTTCTAAAATTTGGTGAACGCGCACATCTCGCACATAGCGTTCTAATGGATATTCTTTGATGTAGCCATAACCACCGTGAATTTGTAATGCTTCATTACACACATTAAAACCCACATCGGTAGCAAAACGTTTTGCCATGGCGCAATAAGCACTGCATTCTGGATCTTGATTGTCCAGTTTAAATGCGGCCAGTCTCACCATTTGTCTGGCTGCCACCAACTCGGTAGCCATATCGGCTAGTTTAAATTGTAACGCTTGAAATGCAGCAAGTGGTTTACCAAATTGAGTACGCTCTTGCATATAATTTTTGGCAGTTGTTAATGCCATTTGAGCAGTGCCAATTGAACAGGTAGCAATGTTGATCCGCCCGCCATCTAAGCCTTTCATGGCGAAGGTAAAGCCTTGCCCTTCTTCACCTAATAAACAATCAGCCGAAATACGCACGTTGTCAAACGTAATCAGGCGAGTGGGCTGGGCATTCCAACCCATTTTCTCTTCGGCTTTTCCGTAGATCACTCCTTCGGCATCAGCAGGCACTACAAAAGCGGAAATGCCTTTAGGCCCTGCTTCACCAGTACGCGCCATCACCACCAAGACTTCGGTTTCACCGGCGCCAGAAATAAACATCTTGGAACCGTTTAACAGATAATCATTACCGTCCTTTTTAGCAGTAGAGCGCATAGCAGCGGCATCTGAGCCCGAACCTGGCTCAGTTAAACAATAAGACGCCAGTTTTTCACCGGTCACTAAGCTGGGACACCACTTATCTTTAGCGGCTCTGGTGCCCCAAGTGGCTACCATCCACGTAGCCATATTATGAATGGTCATCATGGCCGTGGTCGCGGTGCAGCCCATTGCTAATTGCTCAAAAATAATCGAAGAGTCCAAGCGGCTTAAGCCCATGCCCCCTTCGTCTTCTGGGGTATACAAACTGCAAAAACCCAACTCACCGGCTTTTTGAATGACCTCTTTAGGAAAGATATGCTCTCTGTCCCACTTAGCCGCATTAGGCGCGAGTTCTTGCTCGGCAAATTGTTTAGCCGTGTCTTTAAAGGCAAGTTGGTCTTCGCTTAAATCAAAATTCATAACGCCACCTATTTTAATGAAATAGTCATATTGGGGCCCGAGGCAATATCATCATCGAACCAGCGAGCAGTCACAGTTTTAGTCTCAGTATAAAAACGCACGGCTTGCTTTCCGTAAGCATGCAAGTCGCCGTAAAACGAGTTTTTCCAACCAGTAAAAGAGAAAAACGGCAACGGTACTGGGATAGGTACATTAATTCCCACCTGACCTACTTCAATTTCATGTTGATACTTACGTGCGGCTGCGCCACTGGCGGTAAAAATAGAGGTACCATTGCCATAAGGGTTACGATTTACCAACGCAATCGCTTCTTCTAAGGTGTCCACTGTCATACAACATAACACTGGGCCAAAAATTTCTTGCTGGTAGATCACCATATCTTCGGTGACATCAGAAAATACAGTTGGGCCCACCCAGTTACCGTCTTGATAACCGTCTATATCCAACACAAAGTCAGAACCATCAAGCAAACAGCTAGCGCCTTCGTCTTTACCTTGTTGAATAAGGGACAATACTTTCTGTTTAGCTTGTGGGCTGATTAGCGGCCCAAAGCCAGCTGATTCATCATCCCATAAACCTGGTTGAACGGCCTTTAACATTTCGGTTAATTCACCGATCCAGTCTTTGGTTTTACCGACAAATACTGCCACAGAAATTGCCATACAACGCTGACCCGCAGCGCCCACAGAGGCACCTACCAGATTATTCAGCACTTGCTGTTTATTGGCATCAGGCATGATCACCGAATGGTTTTTAGCACCTGCAAAACACTGGGCACGTTTCATATTGTCGGTGGCTGTTTTATAAATATGTTGCCCTACCGGCACCGAGCCAACAAAAGACACAGCCCTAATGTCAGGATCAACCAAAAGTTTATTCACTTGGTCTTTACCACCATGCACCACATTTAAAACACCCTCTGGGGCGCCCGCTTGAACAAATAACTCAGCTAGTCTCATCGGCGTTAGGGGGTCTTGCTCAGATGGCTTAAGAATAAAGGTATTGCCACAGGCCACAGCCATAGGGAACATCCACAAAGGGATCATCGCAGGAAAATTAAACGGGGTAATACCTAAACACACGCCCAATGGTTGAATGTAACTATAGGTGTCGATACCTCTAGCCACATTTTCTGCGGTTTCGCCCATCATCATTGAGGGAATATTCATAGCTTGTTCGACTACTTCGATACCGCGCCATACATCGCCTTTTGCATCTGCAAAGGTTTTGCCAGTTTCACTGCTCAAAAGCTTGGCAATTTCATCGTGATGCTCTTTAAGTAGTTGTTGATAGCGCATCATCACTCTTGCTCTTTCAGACGCGGGCACTTCTTTCCATTTTTCAAAAGCAGTCTTGGCACTTGCAACCGCTAATGCTAACTCTGCATCGGTGTTGCAGGGCAATTCTGCTATCAGTTGATTATTAGCAGGATCAGTCACTGCAATGGTTTGAGACGATGTAGATACGGTGAATTCACCGTTAATCAATGATGGAACACGTTGCATAAATGCTTCCAGTTAGTTCAGATTTTCAGAGGTTAACAAAATTTTACCTTTACGTTAACGTAAACCAAACATTTTTGTTTACGGCCAACTGTTTCGTTAGCTATACAATCTCAAGCTTTGTGTTTTGGCAAGACGATAAGGATTGCCGCAAAATTTTAATTATTTTTATCTGTTGCGCCTGCTATGCTGCAGATCATGTGTAGAAAAATAATCCATTTATATGTCACTTGCTAGAGTTACAGTCGCCGTTGTGGAAGACAATGGCATGGCCCGCGCTAATATTCGCAATCATTTATTAGATATGGGGTTTAGCCAAATTTTTTGTTTCAGTAATGGCCGAGAACTAAAAGCCAATATTAAAAACAAGAAGTTGGACCTATTGTTGATGGACTTTCACCTAGGCCAAAATAAAAACGGCGTAGAGGTAGTACAAGACTTACAAAAGCAAAAACAAATTACCCATTCCACTTGTGTGATGTTTATTACCTCCGATCGACTGCCACTGATTATTGGTCAAATTGTTGATGTGCATCCAGAAGCACTAGTCGTTAAACCTTATACAATACGTAATTTAGTCAAGAATATTTCTAATTGTCTTAATCTACATAAATATTTAATGCCCGTTTACGAAATGATGGATGATGACAATTACCCACAAGCATTAGTTCTACTAGATCTTTTAATAGATGAAAATGCCAAGCCGAAGAAAAAAAGTTCATTGGTGAAATTACGCGCTAGGCTACTAACCAAATTAGGTCGTTATTCAGAAGCCGCAGAACTTTACCGCAGTATTTTGCAACATTCCGAAAAAGTAATATGGGCTAAATGGGGCTTGATCCAAAGTTTATTTTTAGATGAGCAAGTAGAAGAAAGTGAAACGTTATTACACGAACTAACTCAATCGGCCCTAACTAACGACAAAGCCTGTGAATGGTTAGCACGTATTAGTGTAACCAACAATCAATACAGTAAAGCCGAAAACTACATGCATAAAATCCATGAAGGTCAGCTCTCCATTCCTGCTGCTCGATTAAAAGCCTATATATACCAAGCGCAAGAGCGGGGTAACGAAGCCATATCGTTATTAGAAAAAAAGCGTGAGTCTAATCGTTCTATTCGCGAGCGTTACGATGAAATATCTCTCGATCTCGCGCGCTGCTATATCGCTGAAGCCGAACTAAGATCTAAACCTCAACGTACTTCCGATTTGCAAGTCGCGAAGTTTTTAATTGGTGCTGCAGGTAGAAAGTTATCCGATCCTAGTTTAACCATCAGAAAAGACTACATGTTTGCCATGATCGCATTTATGGAAGGCAATGTGGCCAAAGCCAACGAAATTTTATCCCGCCCAGGCATGAGTGAGCTTCAAGACGCTGAAATATCCACTATCACCGATGCAGTGCAAGCTTGGCGAAGTTCAGGCGATACCGAAAAAGCCAAGGAATTTTTAAAACTTAGTCAAGAAAAGCTGCAGGATATAGAAGACGGTAATGAAAAAACGGTCTCAGGAATGTTAGTCGCAAAAGGTGAAGATGCCGTAGGTGAAAGAAGGCCGCAAGCCCTTGAATTTAATAAAATTGGACTGCAGAAATACACTCGAAAAAGCTATATGGAAGCGACCGAAGACTTCTACAACGCTTATTTACTATTTCCCCGGGAACTGGCTTTTAGCCTCAACTTGTTACAGGGTTTAGTCGACGCAGAGTTACTTTCTTATAAAAAAGTGAACACCCTAGAGTTTTTGACAGAGTTGCAAAACCGTGAGCTCAATGAAGGTAACAAAAAGCGATTAGAAGATATTGTCAGTCGTATCACCAAGAAAAAAGATATATATTTCATTGCCAGTGATTACGAGGATAAACAGAAAGAGTAAAGTAGAATAAAGGAAAACGAGAAAAACTCCTGTACGTAGCAACACAACTTAAAAATAAATGGTGCGCTATGCTAAAAAAAATTAAACACATACTATTGGCATTTTTATGCTTAAGTCTGCAGGTCTTTTCCGCTTTTGCCTCAGATAAAGTCGTAGACCAAAAGCTATACTTTGATTTGGGTGAACAAGGTGGTTGGATACCCTATCAAACTGGAGCAAAAACTGGGCATTCGGGTATGCTAATTGATATAGCAAATGCGCTCCAGGCTTCAACAGGCATTCAATTTATCGCAGTACACTTTCCGCCAAGACGGGCAGAAAAAGCACTCATTGACGGAATAGTCGATTTTGATTTTGTGTGTCTTGAATGGTTAAGAGATTATACCCCTGGTACAAAATTTGTTGCCACCGATCCGTTTTTTGAAATTACTGAACAGTTAGTGACGTTAAAACAAAACACCCATCTATTTCCTACTCGTCAGTCTATGTTTGGTAAGCGTGTGGGTACCGTCGCTGGATATTTTTATTTTGATGACAATGAATTTATTCGTAGTGACTCTCTAAATGAAAGTAGATTAATTCAGGGTTTGAAACATAACCGATTTAAAGTGGCTATCTTAGAACGAGAAACGGCTAAGTATTGGGCCAGAATAAACAAGACAGAAATTGGTTTTGCTGCTCTACATACCATTGGCAAATTGGTGATGAGAGTCAGAAAAGAACACAGCGCATTGTTACCTCAGTTAAACCAAGCCATCAAGAGAATAAAAACATCAGGCGAATTACAGGCAATATTAGATAGTCATGGCGTTGAATCACAAATTTACTGAATATTATTCATTTAATAACCTAATTACCTTAATTTTTGTTGCGTTCATAGCCCTTTCTAACACGGTTAACGCCAAAGAAAATAGTATGATAACAACCAAGGTCAAAACTGGCCTAGTTAGTTATGGCCTTGATTTATATGGTTTTGAAGATGCTCTATTAGCCCAAATACTGTCGTACGATAAAACACAGGTCTCAGTCTCTCGTTTTCCACAATGGATACCCGGTGTACGCGCATTTCAGATAATGGCGAAACATCAAGGTATCGACATAGTCTGGGGTAGTGCCACTAATGCTCGATTCGATTCATACCTCCCCGTAAAAATCCCAATCTATAAAGGATTAATTGGCTGGCGTTTAGCATTAGTTAAGAAATTTAAGCAACACATATTTGCAGATGTCCGTACCCTTGGAGAGTTACGCAGATTTAATCCTGGCCAACAACTCAATTGGTCCGACTACACCATTTATAAGGAAAATGGCTTTACCATTACATCAGGAGCTAGCCGTGATGCGCTCGCTGAAATGTTAGTGCTTGAACGCTTCGACTTTTTTCCACGTGCGGTGATTGAAATCGAAAAAGAACTCCGTGAATACAACGATAAGAGTATCACTCTTGATCCGCATTTACTGATTCGATACAAATCAGCCTTTGTTTTCTATGTCGCTAAAGATAATGTTGAATTGGCTAAGACCTTAACGGATGGCCTACATAAAGCCAAAGCTGACGGCTCGTTTAATAGGTTGTTTGAACATCATTTTCAAGCATTATTTGAACGTTTGGATTTACCCAATCGTAGGATCATTCAGTTGAACAACCCGTTATTACCGAAAGAAATGTTAGATATAGAGGAGCATTTCTGGATTTCTCCACAAGCCTTACTCGAAAAATCGCCATCTAACCAATAAAGTTTATAAAAAAGCCCAAATCGTTATACGATTTGGGCTTTTTCTATTTAAATAACGAGGAGCTAACTCGCTGTGAATTATTTAGTCAGATGGTAATCCGTTAAATAAATTTTATTTCCTGCACCACCACCCGCACCAAAAATAGCGATTTGGGTTAACTTAGAAAAGTTAATTGGGATATCCGCAAGATTAATACTGACATCTGTCCAACTACTGTTCACCGATAGGGGTACTTTGAATTCAGCACCATCTACAAGAAAGTCGAGGGTGTATTCTGAAAACGCGCCTTGTGCAGCAATTTTAAAATTAAGTGTACTGTACTCAGCCACATCAATATCATATTCCTGCACATCACCGTTGATGTCGCCCATCAACGCCAATACAGCCCCCCAACCATTGCCACGGGTGAGTTCAAATGAGTTCAATCCGTTATAGGTCACATCAGAAGCGAATAACGTACCTGTTGACCAGTCGTTGATAGTCATATTGCCATTGTGAGCATAGTCGTCATTATCAAACACCATGTCAGTCGATTCGCCAGTTGACGAGAAGAATACAAACTTATCGTCAGAACTGTCTTTTATCGTTCCTACTTTGCCGGTGTCGTAGGCAATCAAGTCGGTCATATAAACACTCTGACCAGCAGAGCCACCTTGATACACCCCGAACAAGGCGATTTGACTGACGTTAGACAAATCAACACCATACATG
>Ga0209309_10001733_pt1 | contig 21073 bp, 16 predicted proteins | sample COGITO_mtgs_1204_2_FD_184807 | JGI IMG/M metagenome (GOLD analysis project Ga0209309, IMG submission 184807) | Pelagic marine microbial communities from North Sea - COGITO_mtgs_120412 (SPAdes) (version 2) | ecosystem: Environmental > Aquatic > Marine > Epipelagic ... | reverse complement strand
TTTTTTTTTTTTTTTTTTTTTTGAAAAAAAAGAGCAGAGCTGCCCATGGCGGGAAGAGCTTTACTATGAAAAGAACAACAACAACAACAAAGGTTCATTTATTTATAACACAGCATGCCTGCGTTAACGAAGAGATCTCTGGCGACGCGTTTAGCGCGATTGGAGAAAAAGTTAGGCGTCGATATCTCACGCGATGATGACATCGAGGAGGAAGATGCGTTGAAAAAAGAGGTCGAAGAAAAAGAGGAGCAAACAGAAGTGAAAAACATCAGGTCGTTGAAAGACGTGCTCGAAATGCACGTCTCTGGACTGTCCGCGGATGGACTCGAATACGTCTGGTTCGATACGTCCATGCCTCTTTGGACGAGGTGTATCATTGGAACTGTACTTTTTGCCAGCTTTGGAACCATGCTGTGGCTGATTAACGAAACCGTGCTCGAGTATCGGTCCTTCCCGTTCGCGACGAATATACAGTTTCGAGAACGAGCGAACGCGAGATGGCCGGCGATTATGTTTTGCCCGAACCACGCTGAATTGAGCAAAGATAAGATGGAAAAAATTGTGAGTGAGGGCGGTATGGAGAGGTATTCAAACGGCGCGAACGTCACGTTCATGAAGTCGATGGTGAGAAGGTGCGAGTTCTTCGGCTTGGAGTGCGGAGAAGACGAAATAGATAAATATTGGACGGTGGAAAATTTAGGAGAGAGATACGGTATTTGTTTGGAGTTCAACTATAAGGATAAAGTGAACGACAAGTTTTGCGCCGAAGATGAGAACGGAGACACGCACGAGACGGATTGCTTGTTCGGTTTATACGGAAATCAGTACGGTTTGAACGTCTTTTTGGATCCGCTTCTGCGGTTTAACTCGATCAACGAAAGTGATCCGTATACCGACGCGACGGCGTTGTACGACGCGAGCGATATCAATAAGAGGTACCACGGATTGTACATCGAGCTGCACGGGACCAAACACGATGCCATGCCTACATTCAATTCCGTTTTGAGCGCCGTCGGTCAAGTATCGTTCATATCGATGAGCGAACGAGAGACGAAGCGACTCGGGAAGCCGTATCACGAGAAAGAGTGCAGTAAAGATCCACTATATTCCAAAGCTGTTTGTATCACCGCGTGCGAAGAAGATATCCACGAAAAATGTCAGTACGATACAACGAAAACGCTCGAGGAAAATCTGCACGGCGATTCGAAATATCACGAGTGTTATAACACGGAGATGGCGTCCCCAATCTGCCAATGTGACGAGCAGTGCGAATCGGACGACTTTATACCAATCGTGTCGACAACAGAAGTGCACCCGAACGCCTCCATCGATGCTACCATGAAGCCATCGCCGGATTTGAACGAGTACGCGAACGTTCACGTGTATTACAACGCCTTGAGTTTGGAAGTTATCGAAGAGTTACCTGTTTTCAATTTTTTCGTCTTCGTCGGCGTGATATTCGGTCACATCGGTTTCTTCACCGGTTTCACCTTGATCTCGGTTTCGCAAATCGCCGTGTGCATTTTGCACCTCTTGAAAAGAATCGTTGCGAAGAAATATTGAATTTGTAGTACTCGACACATTCCAACGAACTCTTTAAAAAAGTCTTACACTAAAACACTTTCGTGCCCCATTTTTATAGCACACATCATAAACTCTCTCTCTCGATAACGACGATATCAGTATTATTAAAATACTACTACTACTACTACTACTACTCGTAATGACGCGTGAGTAGACCTGACTTTCTGTGCTCAAACACACCACCACCGCGTCGTCGTTGGGAAGAAGAAGTAAGACCAATTGAAAAGTAATAAAATGAAATTCGAAGCGGACTTGTCGGTCGTGCGAGCGGCGAGATTATTGTTGAGAAGAAGAAGAACAGATGAAGAAGAAAAAGAAGAAGAAAGAGGAACGGATGAAGGTGGAGATGTGTTTTCTGCGTTTTGTGTCGTCGATGATGATGATGGTGATGCGTTTGAAGAGGAGGAGGACGGCGTTGAAGATGATGATGATGGAAAGAAGAAAAAGAAGAAGAAAACGATGTGGACCGGGAGCGAAGACGGGACGATCGTCCGGTGGCAAAGCGCGTCGTTTACGTCGTCGTCGGTAACAAGAACAACATTTTTCTCCTCGCACAAGGAGACTGTAGTACAAAGCGGCGACGAACTTAAGTTTCAACCGACGCACGTCATGCGCGGGCACGACGGCGCGGAAATCGTATCGATGTTTCGTAGCGCTTCCTTTCGCGTGACGTCGATATCGAGAGACGGCAGCGTGTGCGTTTGGAACGGGAGAACTATGCAATGCGAGGAGAAGAGACACGTGGATGATTCGCAATCGACGACGCGAATATTAGATTGCGTTTTGTTGGAGATGAAGGGGGGGTTGGAAGTTGTCGTGGTGGCGACGTTGGACGCGGGGGTGACGGCGTACGACGCAAAGACGATGAAAAGGATCTCGAAGGTTTGTATCCACAGTGGCAGTAGCGGTGATGATAAAAACAGTGACGACGATGCGCTGGTGGTGAATTTAAAACTTGGTGCGCCAGAAGGCGTGCGATGCGACGAGATTTTAGCGACGTTTGACGACGGCGATGTCAAATTGATCAACGTGAAAGAGGAAATTGAAAAGCAACACCAACAACTCGCTAAGAAACAACTCGAAAAAGAGAAAGTTATCACAGCAGCGGTAGCAGCGCCATCGTCAACAGCAATGGCAGAGACGACTGACGAGACGGACGGTGGAGATGCAGATACGAACCAAAACAACGCCGCGCAGACGAGATTTGCCGAATACGCCGGTTTAGGCGGAGGAAAAAGAAGGCGATTTCAGAACATGCCGCCGTCGACGAGTACGAATGCGTCTGAATATGGTGCCCTGAGAAGTGGCGACAATGCAGTGGTTTCCTCGCAAACATATTTATTCAGAGAGAGATGGATGATGATGAAGAAGAAGAATACGACGATGACGGCGCAATCTAATCCCAAGAGTGGAGATACTATCAACGTCAGTAGGAGTAGTAGTACTAGTAGTAGCAGCGGTAGTAAACACGACGTAGGATTTAGTTTAATAGCGTTTGGACTCGCAAACGGTATCGTCGAAGTACACTCGATGGATGATGATGATGATGATGATGATGATGATGATGATGATGATGAGAAAGAGGCGTGCTCTAGTTCAAGCAACCATCGTCACAAAGGTGCGGTTCGGTGTCTCGCTCAGGTGAAAATTCCCTTTGTGAAGAATAGCGATGCGATCGCCGACGAGTTGCTTCTTTTTGCGAGTGGCGGTGATGACGGGACAATGAAACTTTGGAAGGTCGAGAAGAGAAAAGGTCAGCGAAGTCTTGAACTCGTCGCGCAGTCTCGGCATCACATCGCACCAATAGTTGCAATCTTACCGCTCGAGAGTAATAAAGGTAGAGAACAAGAAGAAAAAATAGTTCAGTTCATGACGATATCAGAAAATGGCGACGTTGGCATTTTAGGAGTCGCCGCCGAAGAGGCAGGATTAGTATATCACACCGAAGACGACGATGATAGTAAGAACAACAGGGGTATTCCGTTTCGAATCGCGGAGTGTAAAATATTCTCGCGATTCGAACCGGACGATGATTTGTGCCCCTCGAAACTGACGCGAGGCGTTTGCGAAATTATCCTCGACGAGAAGATGCATTTGCTTCGAATTTTATACGTTTCAGGAAGTGTAAAGATTTGGGATACGCTCGGAGATGAAGTTTTAGAGAGAGAATTGTACAGTTCTTCGTCGAGCGTGGAAATGTGGAAACAATCGAGACCGTCGGGACCACCGGAGATGAGGTTCGCCGGCGGAGGGAAATTTTGGAGAGTGCGTGAAAGCGCGTCTTTATCAAAAATAGAATCGCCAAACTTGAACAGCTGGTTTCGCGAAGACGTCGTGCCGCTAGCTTCGTCCAACGCGCCGTTTCTTATGAGTCTCGCGAATCTTGGGAAAATAGTGGCGAATAGTTTGTCGCAGCAATCTTCAGATGCTGCCACGTCTGCGTTATCGGTCGCTTTTCGAGTAACTAACGGGCGGCAAAAACGAAACGTGATTTTTTCGAAAGTTCGCGTTGGACGTAACAACGACGCAACGACGGTGGTACTTCTCGATGACGATAAATGCGACGACGAAACAAGTTACGATGATTTCATGGAAGCTACGATTGCTCGAGTGGCGGTTGAGGCTGCGTCTTCTTCTTTCTCATCCAAGAGGAATTCTGCGATTGAATCTATAGGGATCCAAGAACTCACCGAGATGCAAGCGAGACGACTATTCTTCCGATGCGTATCTCTTTGGTCGAACGAAACGCCGTGCATTCGAGCAGCGTCGAGAAGCATCGCGAAAGCGGTTCTCCACAAATCTGGTATCTCCGAAGCGCTACGTTTACCGGCGCCGCCCGAAGCCGACGAGGACGAGCGAGACGAAGAAGAGAGAGGCGACTTGTTCGACAGAGCTGCTGCGAAAAATGGCAAATCAGAGGAGGAGGAAGAGGTTGCATCGTTTTGGCGCGCGTTCTTCATACGGAAAGAGGACGAAGCTATCCTTTCGTCTTCGAGTGCGAAAATACACAAAGGCGTGTTTGGTCTCTTCGTATGCGCGGTTGGTTTACTCTCTTCGGACGAAAGCACGAGTGATGCTCGAATCGCAGACGCCTGGAAAGGCGCGGCTATTGCGCATCTCTTGAAGTTTGTCGCTCACGCGGGCGACAACGATTCCACGCTCGCACACTCGTTGGCCTCGTGCATTTTACGAAGCGGTATTTACGGTGACGACGACGAAGACGACTGCAACGAGGACAATTACGCCAGCGTAAACGGGTTCAACAACAAAGATTGGTTTTCGTGCGTCCGAGATCCGAATCGCTGTCTCGAAGATGCTTTTAAATCGTCTTCCTTTGAAGTCTTGACGGCTTTGGCGTCCGCCTCGCCGTCGTTTTACGTAGCGCACGTGATGAAACGCTTCCGCGAAATTCCAGCCGATTCGCCTTTACACGTGACATCCATCGATGCTTTAACTGAAGCCGTTTTACAATCTTCCGCGAAAAGATGGACGTTTGAGCCACACGTCGTTTCTATCGCAGAAATGCTGTCGTTATGCGTGAGCAGTAACATCAGCGGCACGCTCTCCAACAGCGGAGGGGGCATGCAAATGGCGGAAATTTCGTTAGCCGTGCAACTCTCGCCGACGCCCGCACAGGCGCCAACTACGCCTTCGAGTTTACGCAAGACGTGTAAACGCTCGGTTGTCTCGTTAGCGTTAATGCTCGCTAAGCGTTGTCGAAATGTTGCATTCCACGAACCGACGAAACGCTTGGCCGTAGGTCTTCACGGCGCCGTTAAAGGCGGATCGCTCCTCGCCGTCTACGATTTATCTGTTGGACAAAAATGGCGCACGTTGGAGGACGACACCGTGGACAACGCGGCGGAAAAATTCGCGAGCAGCGCGGCGAGCGGCGTCTCTGGCGTCGTCGAAGCGTTGGCTAAAGAAACCTTCGGATTAGGCATCGGAGATTTACAGCGACAAAGTCCGGCGAAATCAACAAACAACTTGAGAAGACACTCGCAACAAAAATCGAGCGCGAGTTCCTCGAACGTCATCTGCTCCACGCTCGGTGCCGTCGCGTTCGACGAGGAGGGCCACCAGGTAGCCGCCTACCTCCACGAACGCTGTTTCGTGTACGTCTGGAACGTCAACCCGAGCTGGCGTCACGCCTTTGCGCGCGGCGTTGTTCCTCTCGGCACGTCCCAACGCATGCCTTGCGTCCCGCTCGACGACTTGGATACGACGAACACTGCTAAACAACAACAAGAACAAGAACAAGAACAAAAGCGAATAAAAAACAAGAGCATAGCTTTGCGATGGAAAAGCAGCAACGAATTGCGGTTGCAGCACGGTAGATTGGACATGGTCTATCGAATAGGTGCCGATTATTAGAAAACATCTCGATGCAAACGTTGTTGTAGCACAGTCCTCTTTCTTCGATTTTGACGAGAATATTTCTTTTTTTCTCCACTTTTTATCTCTCACAAAACACGCTTCTTTGTCTCATCGTCGTCAGCGCTCGCAATCATCAATACGAACACCACGCGACGAGAATGGGATTCAGAGATTCAGCGCCTTTATCCGATTTGAAAGCGCCTCCTTCTCGTCCACCTCCTCCTGACAACACCAACGACGAAAAGAATCATCGTCAGAGTTTTTCTCATCATCAGATCGGAACGACACCTATACCTGCTGCTGCTCTGACGAGGAATAGTACCGCTGCTGGATATTCTTCTTTGCATCAAAGTTTTCCTGCGGCGGCGGCGTCCTCGTCGCACGCGTCGTCGTTTGGTTCTGGATTTCAGCAGCAGCAGCAGCCGTCTTCTTCGTCGTATGCGCCGGTTCAACACCAACACCAACACCAACAACATTTCATGCCACCGTCTCCGGTACCGCCGGCATCCGTTCATGGCATTGCGTCTGCGCAGCAACAGCAATTACCGGCGGCGCAGTTTTTCAATCCGAACTCGCAGCAGCAGCCGTTCATGGTGCCACAACAACAACAACAACAACAACAACAACATCCTTCTTTGACGACGGCGTTGAATAATCAACCGTACCAGCAGCAGCAAATGCCAGGAACGACTACCACAACCGTTCGCGGGCGCGAACGGTACTGCTCTGGGGGCGCGTGGGTTGGCCCGGCGCCGGCGTGGCCGACGCCACCGGCGACGTGTTCCGTGGAGACGTGCGATTTTTCGCGAGTGAAGCCAGAGTACGCGAAATGTTGCGAGACTTTTAGGAAGAGGTACGAAGGGTTGTTTGGTGGTAATAATAGCGATAGCAATAGCGTGTCCTTCGCGAAGAAGAAAGAGTTGGAAGTCGTGAGTAGAAAGATTGGAGGTTTATTTTATTTGATGGGGAAAGATATCGCGGAGGAGAACGGCGCGGTCACTCAGGAGTTGGGCGTAAAGTTGAACGATTTAGCCGGCGCGTTAGAGCGCATGGATTTTGGAACGGTCAACGCGGTGTTGTTAGATATAGGCGCGAAACACTGGGAAGAGGCCGTGTATTGGTACCCTGGCTTGAAACGAATCGTGAAGCAGTAAATATAGTAGTTTACACGTATATATAACAATGTAGATGTTGTTAGCAGCGGATATTATAGTTCTAAACAAAAAATGTGCGAGCGCGAGCGTTCATCATCAAACTCTTCTTTTTTGCTTTGCGCAAATGACGTGTGCTGTTTGATGATGAATGGTGAAGCGATGTTTCCATGCCGTGTGTGTGTGTGTGTATGTGTGTGTTTCTTCTCCTCTCTCCTCTCTTCTCTTCCTCTTCCCTCCTCCCGTCAATATTTTAAAGCCGGGACGCCTGGAAAACCTGGCAAGTGCAACGCTTTTCCGTTTTGCGGCTTTTCCAAGTTCAAAACGAAAGGAACGAACGCTTTTGCCCACTGCGTGTACTTTTCTCTCTCCGTGATGCCGTGTTTTTCAAATTGTTCGTCTCGAAGTTTATCCTTTTGCACGGGCTGATACTGGTTCTGCGGCGGCATCCCACACGTCATACCTGGTAAACAGCCGGGATCGATGGACGCGCAAATCACCTCTTCCTCCGCCTTTTCACCTTTAAAATCTCTCGCCAACATTTTCGTCGCGGCTTGTATGCTCGCCAGGGACACTCGATATGGCGCGACGGCGTGCACGCACGGCGGATGAATCACCTGCGTCACGTTCACAATCTTCCTCGGTCTCACGTGACACGAACACTCCTCCGGCGACCTGAGCGACATCCACCCTTTCCCTAAAACCTTCTCGTCGCCGCAAACCATCGTCCCGGCGAACGCGCTTTGGACGTTCAAGACACCTTTCATATCATCGCACGATCGAGCCCAATGTTGCGGCTTTTCCGCCCACATTCTCGGCGCGCACGACGTTTCGTGCATGCTCTCCGCGACCGTTTGCGGTAACTTCCCCACGTTCGCCACGACGATATCCGGCGTTCGTCCGTGCGTGAATAAAATTTTATCTTTCCACTCCCCCACCGCCACGTGCGATTTTAAATCCAAGCGTTCAATCGAGAGTCGCTCGCCGAGAAAGTACGAGGCGAATTGGTCTTGCATCTCGATCTTTGCCGATTCAGACGTCGTCGCAGCTGCCACGAAAAAGTACATGTCCGCGTAGTTTAGAAACGCGTCCGTGATAAACGGTCCTATAGTAAAAAATTTCGTCGTTTAAAGTCGTCGTTTACACAGAGAGTGACAAACAGAGAGAGAATGGGAGAGAGAGAGATGGAATGCGTTAATAAAAGGTATCATCAGAAGGAGAGAGAGATGGAATGCGTTAATAAAAGGTATCCGAAGGAGAGAGAGAGAGATGGAGTTAAAGCGCTTTTTTTCTTGTCAATCACATTCTCTTGGGAAAGAAACGACCAAATTGAAAATCACCTAATCCGTGGCCGGCGTCTGCGATTATCGCGAGCGCAGAACACGGTTGCTCTTTACTATTTTTCGATTTTCCTTTAGTGGTAGTCGCTTTCTTGGTCGTCGTCGTTGTCGTCGCAGAGCACGAAGAAAACTGTTGGCGCAGCGCGAGCAGCGCTTTTCGTCGTCCTCGAAGCATTGCGTTTGATATCTGACGACTTTTTTTCTGAAGGGGGGTTGCCCTCTTTCTCGGATCTCTCTTTCTTTGCCACGTGGCAAAAAAAAAGATTCAAGAAAAATGACACTCGCGCCAAAACTTCCTCCTTCTCCCGAAAATAAAAAACGTGGTTTTCCTCTTCGTTGTATTCTCTTTTTGCAAAAAAGTGTTCGTCCTCACAAATTTTATTCTTCTTGAGAGAGAAATGCCCTAATGAGAGGAGCGGCAACAACAACAACAATCCTTCTTAGAATAACATATCGAACGACGACTTTACAAAAAACTTTTGTCGCTGCGAGTCAAACTTTTACCGAAAAGTCGAGAGGAAAAAGAAGAAGCAGAAAAGCGAGGAGTCGCGTTTTGAGCGCACTCATGTCTCCCAATCCCAATGGGAAACGCGGCGTGTCGCAGGCGAAAAAGCGATACGTGCGAAACCCAAATTTACCTTTTGTGAGCAGAGAGTTGTTCACGAAAGCGCGCTTAACGGACGACGAGGAGAAACAGTTATCCACGGAGTCGTACGAGGAAGTTTTAAAGGCGAAAGCGAGCGCGATCGAGGGTTTATTGAGGCCGTTTTATGATGGTGGTGATGAGGATGAGAAGAAGAAGAAGACGAAAAGCAGAATCGAATTCGAAGTGTTTGCGAGTCCAAAGCTGAAACATTTTCGGCAACGAGTACGGTTCGGCATCTGCGAACAACAACAACATCGAGAGCAACAACTACTATCAGAGGAAGAAGAGAAAGTAAAGTTCGATTATTGCATCTTTGAGCGGTCTGAAATTACGAGAATAGAAACAAAATTCGACATCGCCTCGGAGTCGTTGCAAGCGATTATGAATAAACTGCGCGAAGCGTTGAACGAGGACGACCGATTCCAGTCCTTGAGAGAAGGTCGGCTCTCGGCGGTGACGTTTCACGAAAACAGGAAGAGCACGGAGTGCGTGGTAACGTTGTGGAGAGGAGAGCCGTTTCGAGAAGATTTTGCAAAGGTGAGTGGTCTGTTAGCGAAAGAGATTGGGGTGAAAGCGATTGTCGGGAGGACGAAAGGCGATAGGAGAGTGTCGAATGATAGTACCGAGGATTTCGTCGTCGAAGAGATGGAGATTAAAGACAACGAGAGTGGCACGGGCAGAGTTTTACGATATAAACAACCGGAGGGATCGTTCTCTAACCCAAACGGCGACATCGCGGAAATGACTGCGAATTGGCTGTGTCGAGCGATGGAAACGGATGAAATTGCAGCGCAAACGGCGAGGTCGTTCGTGGAACTCTATTGCGGGAACATGAACCACGGGTGTTATCTCGCAAAATATTTTCCGAGAGGTAAAGTCATAGGCGTAGAACGAGACGAGAACTTGTGCCGAGCGGCAGAAGTAAATTTAGAGATGAATTCAATAGAAAACGGAACGATTATAAACGCACCGGCGGAGATTGTCGCCAGACGATTCCTCTCCCTCCTGCGAAAGAAGAAACGAGGCGAAGAGAACATCGAAGGCGAGGAGTACCCGTTCACGGAAAAAGATTTTCTCCTCGTGGATCCTCCAAGAGCTGGATTGGATGAAATAACCTTAGATTTAGCGAGAGAGTTTAAAGATATAATATACATATCTTGCGACGCGAGAAGTTTAGCGAGAGATTTAGGCGAGAAGAAATTGAGCGAAACGCATCGAGTGAAAAGGCTCGCCGCGTTTGATCACTTTCCGTGGCACGCGGATTTCCTAGAAGTAGTTTGTCAGTTAGAAAAGAAAGAATAGAGAGCCTTAAAATACTATTTCTACATGAGGCCACGGCCTTTTGTTCTTCGTTTTTGTTTCGTCGCTAACTTTTGTGGAACGTCACGATACCAATTCACCAACAAAGTGTTCCTCTCTCCGGCATCTTCTAAAGCCTTTTCGACGCTGTGATAACTCGTTTCGTGCACTTTAAAAGCATACATGCTGTTGTGTCGAAAACCAAACTTCTTTTCGCAAGGTGCGGCGTTGTTGTTCTTCCTGTCTCTCTCTTCGAATTGCTTCGCCGTGTGTACGCACGTGCCGTACTTACTTTCTTGCTTCTTTTCGTCTCCTCCGTGAAGCCCCGGGAAATAAAATTGCATCGTCGCCAACTTCTTCGGCGTATCTGGGTGTACTCCAATCGCGTACCCGTTCTCGCCCATCTTGTCAGTTTGCAACCTAAAATCTGTCGGCACGTTACCAGTAATCATTTTATCTCGCCATCCCTCCGGCAACTTCAACTTATCGTACACGAGATTCTGAAATCGTTCGCTGAACAAAATCTGTTCCACTCTTCTCCACGTTTCCTTCGCGCTCTCGAAATCCCTAAACCCAGACTTCTCCACTCTATTCTTTGGATCGATCACATCGTACCCGCTCAACTTCCATCGCAAATCCGCGAATTGATTCGACCCCGCCGCCGAATAACTCTTGCACTTTGCGAGCTTCCAATCTCCCGCTTCCGAACATCTTCCTTTCTCCGTCGGTTCCATCGAAGCAATCAGAGGAAAATCAGACAGCATTTTCTCGTATAATTCCGGAGGGAACACGTTACAAACGTAAACGATTTCCTCGAACGGATCGGATGTTGTTTCCGTTCTTTTGAAATTTTCCAACACGTAGTCCAAATCTGTCTCGAAATCCACTGGATTCACTTTATTCACGTCGTCGTTCGTCGGGCAGGAGACGAGGACATTTTTGAACGACGACGACGCTTCTTTTTCATCAAACGAAGCGCCCACTTCTACTTCTACTTCTACTCCTTCTCTCTTCTTCTCGACGTATTCATCGTCATTCTCTAGACGACTGGTTTCTCCTAGGGGTGATGATGAAGTTGAAGTTGAAGAAAAGAAATCCAATTCGGAATACGTAAAAGTCACGAACGCCAAGAGGAACACGAACAACATCTGCACCGATAAAGCTTTCGAAGAAGGGCTTTGCTGCTGTTGCGACTGTTTAGACCTCGGAGAGATGAGCGTGGTGTTTAGCGCATCTTCCAAGACGTCTTCTTCGGGAAGGACGTTTTGGTGATGATATCGGTTCCGAGAGTGCATTTTTGTGAAGTGGAAAGGACAAGTAAATACGTTTGGATGACGACGACGATCAAATTCGATCGTCTCCGTTTGAAACGTGCGAAAATAACAACACGCTACTTTGTCTCTCTTTCTCTCTCTTTCTCTCTACTCTATCTCCATTTTTCGTTGCAAATCTTCCTCTTCTTCTTCCTCTCGTTCTACATTTTCTGGCGTCGCGAGCGATAAAACCTCCGAAATCCTCTCCCGGTGAGATTTCAAAAGGTCCCAGTCTTCCCATTTGACGCGCATGCCGTCGAAGGCGCACGCGAATACGTGTTGATTTTGTTGATATTGAGGAGGAGAAGAAGGAGATGAAGAAGAAGGTGCAAAAATGTCTTTCGGGTACCGTTGCGAGAAATGGGTCAAACACACCGTCTTTGCGTTTGATTCTCGACCTACTCGCAACGCTTCCTCGGTCGTGCAATGTTTCTTCTTCTTCGCGTGCGACCATAAGCTATTTCCGAACGTCGCTTCGTGGATTAATATGTCAACCGCGTATGCAGCTTTGGCAAAATCTTTAGATGGCGTGCAGTCGCCGCTGTACGCGACGGAGCGTTTGGTGGTGAATAATCCGCGGAGGATAATCGCGAAGGCTTCCGGACAGTGCGTGACCGGGACGGAGACGATTTGTTCACAGTTGATGGTTTGCGCGACGTATGCGGCGACGTCCGGATGCTTTGGTTGCAATGATGAGGAGCTACCTTTTGAAAGAGGTGGAGGTGGCGGAGGAGGGTGCGTCAAACCGGGCTTGTTCATGATGGAGATGTGGAACGGGCCGCCGATGCCGCCGCGCGCTTGCAAAGCGCTCGATTTCACAAACGTGTATTTGAAACTCGGAACCTCGATGGTTTCGAACCACTTTTGAATTGGCGTAGGGCCAACGATAAGTAAAGGAGGTGGTGGTGTAGTGAGAGTAGAACTCGTCGTCGACGACGATGCCTGTTGTCGCAAAGCCTCGTATCGAGCGTCGAGAATAGCGAGAATACCAAGACAGTGGTCCGGATGGTGGTGGCTAATCCAGATCATTTTCAATGTCTTCAGCGCGTTTAGACATTCCTCGCGACCTAAATACCGTCGCATGGCGCCTAAACACCCTTCGCCACAATCGAGTAAAATCGACGATTTCGATGCTCCTCCTTCTTCTTCATCGCGCAAAAGAATCGCGGATGCCGCTCGGTACTTGGACGGTTCAGCGCATCCCGTGCCTAAAAAGATCGTTTCCGGACCGCCCAACGCGCTCAGAGGAGCCGCTCGGCCTTTCTTCGGGTGCGCGGGATACTTACCAAACGACGCCGGTAATAAATTTTCTTCTTCTTCATCCTCTTCTTCTTCGTACACATCGCCACTGCTGCCAAAAATTTGGCGTTTCGCTTTCCTCGCGTTTTCTTTGAACGTATCGAACCGTTCCAAGTTTTCGAACACGTCGCGCAAGGCAAGTTTAGGCAATTTTGGATCACCCGTTCGCTCGTTTAGCATCTCTTCACCTCGTGTTATCGCGTGTCGATTCTTTTCACCGACTGTGTTTCGATTGGAATAGAATGCAACCTCGTCGCATAATCCAAGAGTAGTAGATGTCGTCTTCTTGGAGTCGTCATCTCCTTCTTCTTCTTCGCGAGGCGGACATTTCGATGTCGTCATCAAGGTCTCCGGTAGTGGGAACACGGATGGAGCGGCGCAGTGCAAACGCGCTAAATGTCTCATTGAAGATCTGAATCCAACCTCGTTGTGACTTTCATCGCCGCCGCCGCCAATCGTGAATACATTTTTGCGATCGATTTCAAAGCCCCCCTCCTTGACGTTGTTTTCCTTCCCGTCGCGTATCAAAGAAGAAGAGGATGAAAGAAAAAACAGTCCGCTGATGTTATGCTTACGCATGCTATTGTTGCTCAATAGGCACTTACACAGCGCGTGTTTCGATTTCTTCACGTCTTCTTCGGTGCAGTTCAAGATGAGAATTCGAACCGGTTCGTGAGTATTTTCGCCGCCTTCTCTCTCGTTCAAAAACTCGTCTTCGTCTTCCTTCTCCAAGACTTCCAAAACGTACCCGAGCATCCGTTTCGGCGGCGGCGGCGGCGGTGGCGGTTTACTGCTACATTCTCTCGTTTCTTTTCGGTTCTGTTCTCGTCGTTGCTCTATCATTCCTTCTTCTGTTTCTTCTTCCTCCTCCTCCTCCTCTTCGCTACTACCGCTACTACTACTACTACCGCCGCTGCTCCCATCCGCGACGCCTCCTCGTTTCCGTTTCCTTATCCGCATCTCGCGCCTCTCTCGAAACCGGCACAGCGCGCACACCTCCACACCCTCTGCATCGTCTTCAACAACATCCATCAACGGCCACACAATCACGTCGCTGTCTTGGTAACACAAATTCTCATCCTCTCCCGCGTCTCGCTCTTCGCCCGTCAAGGAAACGCCGGTCACTTTCGGATGCTTCCATTTCGCCACCGCGGAGAGACTTCGAAGAAGAAAAAGAGAGAGATAAAACTCGCGTCAGTACTAGAGAAAAGAAAGAGAGAGAAAGAGACGCGATAAAACCGCGAGAACGAACGAACGAATGAAAATCTCGCGCGACGCGCTCTCACCTCTCCACGACAGTTTCCACGCCTCGTTTCCCAACCACCGCGCATTTCTCGTGTCCATCCGCACTTAAGCGTAGAATTAAAGAGCACACGCCGGCTAAACTTTCGTTCATATCGTCACCGAGTGCGAAAATCGCGGATAAGCCTTTCCTCGGTCGCGAGTACGTTTCCATGGTCACTCGAGAGAACGATTCCGGACAGTTGAAGAGGTACTCTCTCGGGAACGAATGTGACGATGCATTCCCCCCGGTCGTCTTGACGAGCAATGCGTTGCTCCGTCCAAAATCGTACGTGAACGACGCGCAAGTGAGAAGAGGAGGACTACTCGCGTCGTCGTTTTTGCTTTCTTTCGTCTTCATCTTTTGCGTCGTCATCTCTTTATCTGTTGTTCTTCATCCTCATTCGTATCTCAAATGCGACACTTTTTCTCGAGAGAATTGGATTCAATTCATCGCGTTAAAGAACGCATCGTAAACGGTCGCAATGAGAGACTCCGTCGAGACAGACGATCGGGAAGACTTTTACGTCCGATACTACGTCGGCCACAAAGGTAAATTCGGCCACGAGTTCCTCGAGTTCGAGTTCAAACCGGACGGAAAGTTACGGTACGCGAACAACAGCAACTACAAAGGCGACAAGTGCATTCGGAAAGAGATGTGCGTTTCGCAAGCGGTGCTCAAAGAACTGAAACGAATCGTCACAGACTCGGAGGTGTTGAAAGAAGACGACGAAAACTGGCCGGAAGCGGACAGAGTTGGACAACAAGAGCTCGAAATCGTCCTAGGAAACGAACACGCGTCGTTTCAAACCGCGAAGATTGGGAGCCTTTTAGACGTGCAAAACTCGAAAGATCCGGAAGGTTTGAAACAGTTTTATTACTTCGTGCAGGATTTGAAGTGCTTCGCGCTGAGTTTACTGAACGTGCACATGAAAGTGAGACCTATTTGAGGAGTCTTTCGTGAGAATGACGATGATGTGCAGTAAAAGGATCTGGTGTAGTTACGCGAGAATATCGTCAAGTCGTCGTCTTCGTCGGGACGCGCTTTTGAGCCGCGTTTGGTATAGCAATGCAATTCTAGTCTAGTCTACACTTCTAGGTAGTAGTTCTACGCGTGCGTTTATTCCGTGCAGGTCGCTTCTTTCGACGAAAGCTTTCGGGTAGATTTTATTGAATCCTCGCGGTGAACCACACGTCCTTGTCGCACCTCACGTGCACGTCGGTCACTTTTGTCCTCGACTCGTCCTCAAAAGTAGTCTCGTTGCTCGAGCTTATCTTCCGGCCCATTTCGAAGTACTCGTAGTTCTTTGCGTTGTCTTCTTTCTTGTTGTTTTCGAGGTTCCATTTCAATCCGCTCGTCCACACTTTCGTCTTTCCGTTGAAGGGAAAGATCCCCAACGATTTCGCTGGAACTTTAAATTTCAACACCGTGTACCCTCTTCGTATCGGGAACGAAATCTGTATCCCGAGCTTTTCTTCCTCTTTCGCTCCGTTATCGTACGCGTCGTAACACACGTAACTCGGACCACCTTTCAACAAGCCGGGCGCTTTCAAAATCGCCGATATGTTCGCAAACTCGTGATCGAATCTCCCGCCCATGGCGTTGAATATCACCACGTCCGATACGACCGGGTCTCGATAACTATATTTACCTCTCTCGAGAATAAAGTTCAAGCACTTCTCCATATCGTTCGTATCTTGGTCTCGACTGAGGTCGATCAACTCCCCTGAAACTATTCCTTCTTTTTCTCCACCTTCCGCCGTAGCAGCGGCGTTAGGAGTCGTCGCGCCCGCATCATCATCAAACCGCAGTTTCCGCAATTGCTCTCGGTTCACGAACGGTACATTCTCCCGCTTTTCTTCTTTCACTTCTTCGACCCACTTTTCTTCTTCCCCTTGTACGAAAAGAGAACTCTTTTGGAAAAGAGTTCGTCTCTTCTTCTTTCTCGTTTCCTCAATCTGGTCGTCTTCATCTTCCTCTTTCGACCGCGACGACGAATCCATATCTCCAACTATATAATCCGCTCCAATCCTCCCCCCACAACTTAACGCCTTAACGAAAGCGTTCCCGCCGAAATCAGCCGCAATTACTGGCACCCCATCGTTCCTCCACAAAATATCGCTCTTAATTTTCAACTTTTTCGACTCGTTTCCATCGTTATTCAAAACTAACACGCAGGTCATCGGTACCGGGTTCGGGGAACTTCCGTCCCGAATTTGCTTTTTCTGGAAAACCATCTTTTCGGATTTCCGCTTGATTAACTCGTTGAAGTCTTTGTTCGTCGGTAAGTCGATCAAGACGGACGAACAGACGAGCTCGCTCGATGGGTACGCGCTCGACGGTTGAGGTTGGTCGAAGTTCATTTTAGCAGCAATAGCAGCAGCTTATAAAAGTTGTTCAGAATCAGTTCATTTGTTGTGAGGAGTTTCGTCGAACAAACAAGAGGAAAATATGCGACGAGCAAAGGCGCACACGTTTTCTTTCAACTGTATGTATGTGTGTGTTTGTGTGTTGTATATATTACTCTGATTCTTCTTATTCTTGTCCGTGAATGCGTGGCAATATCTCGCCGTGCTCGTATCGCCAACCTGGTGGGAGAGGACAGTTGTTGTCGAGAAGGTATTGTAAACATTCGGGTTGATTTTTCTCGCGAGCGACTCGTATGGCCGCAGAGTTCCAAGGCGCTTTGGCGGTTTCGTGCAAGTACTTCAAACAGTCTAAGTGGCCGTTCTCGGCTGCCAACTTACACGCACAAAAAAGTCCGTCTCCGTCATATTCATCAAATTTACGTTCAACAAGATATTCGAGTATATGAAGATGACCATTTTCAGCCGCCCAAGCGGCAGTACCCGAATCCCAAGGCGCTTTGACTTCTTCGTGTAAGTATTTGAGCATCTCGAGATGACCTTTTAAGGCAGCATATGCACACGCACTCGTATCGACAGGACACTCATTTGCAACGCAATACTTTACCATTTCCAGATTACCTTGTTCTGCGGCCGCATTAATCGTATTTTCATCCCACTCACACTCTTTCTCCTCTCGCGCCCACTTGAGCAACTCGAGTTTATTCGTTTCAGCAACTTGCCAGCAGAAATATGGTTCATCTTTCAAGTACCTCGGCCACAACGATTTATGCTCCCACGCAAACTCCAACGTAGATATTGATGACATCTCTTTGACTATGAAACTCTTCTTCAAATCTCTTGCACGAGACGATCTCTTAATCAACTTTCTCGTCTCCGTATTCACCTCGTAAAAGAATTTGAGATCCGTCCCGTTGAGTTTACACATCACATGCTTCTCCACGATATCGCGACACGCGCCGCCATTTAGCAACGCCTCTCTGAACAAACGCCATAACGGCAAAGGTTTATTCTCAAGCGCCGCCACGATGCTTCGCGCGCGTTGGAGTCTCTCGTGTTCCTCTTCCGTCAAGTATTCGGAGGACATGAAGAGATCGCTTTTTTAATAACGCCAATATTTATTTTTTCCCAAGCTTCTTTTTCTTCTCTTGGAATCCCCTATTTTTTCTTTCACATGCTGGTCATATTTTAAGCGCGTGGTTCCCCGCGCACACGGGCATTTAATGCGAAGAGCGACGAAATCAAAAGAGAGTTTGAGAGAGAGAAAGCGAGCACACATACAGGGTTGCAATATTTCAAAGAGGCACGCGCTATACTTTTGATTTTTTTATTACATTTTCGATTTCGCGTACTCGGCGCATCGTCTCCCGCTAATCAAGGCACCGTCAAACGTCGCCGCGTCGCGATGATCGCCAGCTAAGTAGACGTTTTTCATCGCGCCGCTTTCGCACGTTTGCTCGAACGCGGTTTTGGAGCTCCCTTTTGCCGATGGGGTTTGTATCGGTTGTGCGAACGGGATGCGGTAGACTTTTAAGAGTTTGAACGAACTCGTGATGGACTCGCCGAACCAGTCGGAGAGTTCTGATTTAACCCGGTCGCCAATTTGTTCGTCTGAGAGTTCACTCGGGACGCCAATGATAGAGGCAGAACACAAGTGTTTCCCGTTTGGCGCGTAAGTTGGAGAGACGACGGACGGGAAGCAACAGTTGTTGACCAACGTTTTCTTCCCTCCTCCTCCTTTGTATTTCTCGCCGTCCAAATATAACATCGCGTTTTCCGCGTCGTACGGTTTGTCGCAGGAAAAGTACACGCACGTAGTCCCCACGCCTTTTTCTCTTTGCTTATCTTTCGTGCCGAGCAATCGATCGCACTCCGGTCCTTCCACGGCTAAAATGACTTTTTTACCTCTAATAATCGTCTCCTCTTCTTTGTTCATCATTTGCACGCGCACTTCTACGGCGTCGTTTAGATTTCTAATCTCCTGGACTTTTGCATTCGCGTGCACGTTCTTCTCGTCTAACCTCCCAACCAACTGTTCCGCCATGGCCCCGATTCCTTTCGCGGGTAAACAATTCTCGCCCAACGCCAACGACCGCATGACGAAATCGAACAACCTCGAATCCGTCGTCAACTCAGGATTGAAGAAAATCCCACCCAAAAACGGTCTAAAAAACCTATCCACCATCTCCTCGCTAAAACCAAACGCGTTCAATCGTTCCTCGATCGTTTCCGAACTCTCTCTTTGCATCGGATTCATCCGTAACAATAACGTCTGAAATCGCACTAAACCGACCAACACTTTATCCAGCGGCGACCCAATCTTATGATTCGGAAGTAAACTCGGCAGCGCGTCCGAAACGTGCCGAAACGGATCCGCGACTCGATAAAACTGATTCTCAAATCTCACGTCCGCGCCGGCGTAAAATTTCCTCAAATCTAACGCCTTGGTATCGAAAATTTTATTACATTCTTCGTACGAGGAGAGATAGATGGCAAACCCACGGTCTAAGATGTACCCGTCGACGATATCCGTTCTCGCTCGACCGCCAAATCCGTCCGAGGATTCTAATAAAACGTACGGAATGTTTTTTGTTTCCAACTGCACAGCCGCGGCTAAGCCAGCTAACCCACCGCCGATGATGATAATCCCGTTATTATCGTCATCAGATGATGCTGTTTTTTCATCACTTTCATCATAATCGTCGTCCTTGTTCATAATAATAGGTGATTCAGATTCTGACGATGATGACATCGTCGTCGTCGTCCTCATCGCCTTTCTTCTTCTCAAACGTAAAGAAGAAGAAGAACAACGATGATCATTACTCAGAATAATACTCCTTCTTCTCTCAGTAGTATTTGAAGTAGTATTACGATTCTTTTTCGTCGCATACGACGCAAAAGGAGGAGACAAAGAAGGAGATAAAGTCGTCATCATAAAGCAGAGAAAAGAGTCAGTCGGATGTGTCACTTTTATTATTATGAGGGCAAATTTTGTTTTCTTTCAACTACTGTACATGTGTGTGTGTGTGTGTGTTTGTGTGTTGTATATATTACTCTGATTCTTCTTACTCTGGTCCGTGAATGAATAACTCGCCGTGCTCGTATCGCCAACCGCGTGGGAGAGGACAGTTGTTGTCGAGGAGGTATTGTAAACATTCGGGTTGATTTTTCTCGCGAGCGACTCGCACGGCCACATAGTCCCACGGCGCTTTGGCGGTTTCGTGCAAGTATTTCAAACAGTCCAAGTGGCCGTTCTCGGCTGCACTGATACACGACCATACGTCATAATTATCATACTCACGCTCAACAAGATATTCGAGTATGTGGAGATGACCATTTGAAGCCGCGTAAGAGGCAATATCAGAATCCCAAGGCACTTTCGCTTCTTCGCGTAAGTATTTGAGCACCTCGAGATGACCGTTTTCGGCAGCATATGCACACGCCGTCTCATCGATAGGACACTCGTTTGCCACGCAATACTTTACCATTTCTAGATTACCTCGACGTGCGGCCGCAGTAATCGTCAATTCATCCCACTCACACTCTTTCTCCTCTCGCGCCCACTTGAGCAACTCGAGTTTATTCTTTCGAGCAACTTCCCAGCAGAAATCTGATTCGTCGTACAAGTATCCCGACCACAACGATTTATTCTCCCACGCAACTTCCAAAGTCGATATCGACGACATCTCATCGACATTAAATTTCTTTTTCAAATCACTCTCGCGAGATGATCTCTTCACCAACTTTCTCGTCTCCGTATTCACCTCGTAAAAGAATTTGAGATCCGTCCCGTTGAGTTTACACATCACATGCTTCTCCACGATATCGCGACACGCGCCGCCACTCAGCAACGCCTCTCTGAACAAACGCCACAACGGTAACGGTTTATTCTCAAGCGCCACCACGATGCTTCGCGCGCGTTGGAGTCTCTCGTGTTCCTCTTCCGTCAAGTATTCGGAGGACATGATGAGATCGCTTTTTTTATAACGCCAATATTTTTTTTTCAGTCAGTTGTTCTTGTGTGCTCACAAATTTTTTTATTCGAACAACAATTTCATTTATTCCTCTTTTCTTCATTATTCCTCCGTTCGTTAGGGGAGAGAGAGACTAAAACGCTTATTACTACTATGCCTAAACTCAAAAACGGGGAAATGGTGGTGGTCAAAGTAAATTTGACGATGATGATGCGCAAGAGTACTACTAATACTACTAATAATACTCATCTTTTGCGTCGTCGTTTACGTCGTCGGGAGGGTGTTTTGCTGAGCGCTGATTTGGAGGAAAAACGACCGCCACACGTTTTTTCCCTCGTGGGAGGAAAAAAGAGGGTGCCCACTTCGAGGAAGCAGAAGCGGAAGAAGTTTACGTCGTCGTCGCGCTTTGACGACGATGAAGATGCAGGATTCTTCGAAGGAG
>Ga0209309_10001723_pt1 | contig 21144 bp, 19 predicted proteins | sample COGITO_mtgs_1204_2_FD_184807 | JGI IMG/M metagenome (GOLD analysis project Ga0209309, IMG submission 184807) | Pelagic marine microbial communities from North Sea - COGITO_mtgs_120412 (SPAdes) (version 2) | ecosystem: Environmental > Aquatic > Marine > Epipelagic ... | reverse complement strand
AACTCCTGGTTCAACTCCTGGTTCAACTCCTCGTGCGTCACAGTCCCAACGGACGTCTCTGCATCCGCGGCGGACGCGAGCAGCGCGCCCAGAGCCCTACCCCTCGCCGCGGCGGGCGGCTTAGCCGGGGATCGGCCCGGGGATCTCGGAAACTCAAAATCGAAATCATCCGTCCCGGCGCCAACCTCCGACTTTGCGTTTATTCGACCAGACCTAGCCGCCGACACCTTACCGCCGCTACTCGGGCTCTTCCTGACTATTTGCCCGTACACGGTATCGCGGCCGGGCGGCGCCGCGTTCTCGTCGCGTGACGCGAAGGACACGCGCTTCGCCGGGGATGAATGGACGGAGTTTTGCATCGACGCGCTCGGCGATTGACCCATCGAAGTTTCGTTTGTTCTCTGTTCCAGCCGTTGCCGCGCCCTGTGCGCCCGTGCGTCCGCGAGCAGCGCGTTCCGCTCGCGCCTCAGCTCCTTCACCGTCCGATCGAGGCTCCCGATCTTGGCTTCCAGCACCCCGACCGCCTTGGCGTGCTCCTCGTCCATGCGTTCTTTGGTCTTCTCCAGCGACCGTTCAAGTTGTCGAGCGGCGACGGCGGCTCTGGACGCCTCCCGCCGCGCGCCGTCCGCCTCACGTCGCAGCCCGTGCGCCGCGGCCTTCGCGGCGTCGTCGGACTCCGCGCGCGCGCTGGCGACGGCAGCCTCGAGCTTACGCCTGGACGATTCCGTCAGCGTGACTTTAGTTTTTTCAAACTCGTCGCGAATGATCGCCTGTGAACAAAACACGCCGTCAGTCTAATTGCCCGTATGGAAATAAAAAAGAAACTCACCATCTCCGCGTCGCGTTCCGCCAAAGCCGCTCGGAGCGAGTCCACTTCGCCTTCCGCGCGCTGCGCGCTAGCTTCCGCTCGCTCGAGCCGCGAGAGCAGCCGGCGGTTATCCGCGGCGCCCGCGAGCGCCGCGTCCCGCGCCTCCGTGGCTTCACGTTCGAGCCGAGCGCATCGGTCCCGCGCGTCGGAGTTCGCCAGTTCTCTTCGATTGGTGTTAGCCTTGAGCTCCCGGAGTAACATCGCTCGTTCACCTTGCAACCGCGTGATCTCCAGCTCGAGCTCCTGGACGACGCGATCGGCGGCGCGTGCGTTGGGGACGTGCGTCGGAGCGGCGACGATCATCGGCACGGTGGACGTAACGGTCGATGAAACGGTCGCCTCCCTGGTCTTGTACAGCTGCCGCCCGTGTGAAGAAGAGACGGACGAATCGCGCATGGCGGCTATTAAACCCACCCTGGACTGCGCGAACCTCGCGCGCCGCGTCAAACTGTCCAGCTCCGTGGACGCGTTGGCGAGCGCGTCGCACTTTTGGTCGAAGCTCACGGAAAAAGACGCGACGGATTCCGCCAGAACACGCGCGTTTCGACGTTCCTCGGCGAGCTCGACGCTGCGTTTTTCTTCATTCGCATTTGCCGCGGTGAGCGCGTGGTCGAGTCCCCTCGCGCGAGCCTCCGCGGCGTCTTTCGCCGCGGTCGCGGCGTCCGCGGCGCCCCGCGCCGCGACGAGTTGATCCCGTAGTGACTCCGCCTCCTTGGCGTACGTTCGCTCAGTGTTTCTGGCTTCGATCGGCGCGCGTCTCTGCTCGAGCAGTAGCCTGAACACCTCCGATCGCCACCGTTCGAGAAGCGCCTGGGGCACTTGTGCCGCGGCGGCGGCAGCCGCGGACGCCTGCTCGGAGGTCCACCCGCCTCTCGCGGCTTGCTCCGCGGCGGCGTGCGTGGCGCGGACAACCTCGCGTTCCTGTATGGCGGCCAGTCTCTTTGTCGCCTCCAGCTCGTCGCGAAGGGACTCGAACCCCTGACCTTTTCGGTGTAAACGAACTGCTCTAGCCAACTGAGCTAATCACCCATATATTTTTTATCTCTATACATAATCAGATTACTCTGAATAAAAAGCATTATACCGACCTGCCATAAAAAACGCAATACAAGAGAGTCACGTCACTGTTTGTTACAATATGCGGTAATGAAAATGACGGTCAAAACACTGGGTATTATTATGGATGGAAATAGGAGGTGGGCTTTGGCAAAAGGTCTACCAAAAACAGATGGACACAAACATGGACTTGATACGTTGGTGAAATGCATGGAGTGGTGTAATGAGTCATCTATTGAACATGTTGTTTTTTACGCGTTTTCTACTGAAAATTGGAAGCGTCCAAAGAAAGAAGTGACAGCACTGATGGATTTGTTTGAATACATGATGACAGAGAAAAGAAAAGATATTATAAAGGAGGGTGTTCGTGTGAGATTTATTGGAGAGAAACAGAAGTTTTCAAAAAAAATACAGAAGATGATGTTTGAACTGGAGAGTGAAACCAACAAGCATACAAAGACCGCATGGGTGTGTATTTCATATGGTGGACGAGCGGAGCTCGTCCACGCCGCCGCCTCGATTTCTGGTAAACCCACTGAAAAGAAAATTGAAAATTCACTGTGGTCAGCAGACTTGCCTGATTTGGATCTGATTATTCGTACAGGAGGCGATCACCGGTTATCAAATTTCATGTTGTGGAAAGCAGCGTATGCTGAATTGTATTTTATAAAAACTCCATGGCCTGGATTTACTAAAGCTCATTTTAAAAAAGCACTCGATTGGTATGAGAAAAATGTTCAAGTAAATAATGGCAAGTAATCTTTTGCATGTAGCAGGAACTAAATAATACAAGCTTTGTTACAATGCAGGTATCTATGGAAATACTATTTGAAAATAATGATGTAGTGGTGATTAATAAGCCAGCCGGAATTATGGTCCACGGAGACGGGCGTTCTACTGAACAAACAGTTGCAGACTGGTTTGTTTCTGCGTATCCAGAATCAGTGAATGTTGGTGAGGAACCCATAGAAACAAAAGCGGGAGGTAGTATTACCAGGCCGGGGATAGTTCACCGGTTGGACAAAGACACTAGCGGCGCAATGATTTTATGCAAGACAGACAACGCACACACATATTTAAAAGAACAATTTCAAAATAGAACTATCAAAAAAACATATCAAGCTGTCGTGTATGGCGAGATGAAACAAGATTCAGTGTTGGTAAATCAACCCATTGGTAGATCAAAAACATTTGCCAAATGGACAGCAATACCAAAAGCTTTGCGAGGAAAAACACGAGAAGCCCAAACACAAATAACGGTATTAAAACGTTTTAATGGATTTAGTCACATACAGGCAGAACCAAAAACAGGGCGGACACATCAGATTCGTGTGCACTTACAGTTCTTGAACTATCCTATCCTTGCTGATAAAACGTATGCTGGTAAACGATACGACACAGATCGGCCACAAGATTCATTGGGATTTACCCGGCAGGCTCTTCACGCATATCAAATAGAATTTACAGATACATCAGGGAAAGAGATTAGTGTTGTCGCTCCGTTACCACAAGACTTTGTGGACGCTGGAATCAGGGACTAGCACAAGTGCATATTTTTTGTTAAAATCCTGCCCATTATGAAAACAAACATCAAGAATACTCCTTTGGCTGATTTCACTTCTATCAACCAAGAAGAGCGAAAAAACCTTGGAATTACAGCGGGAGACACTGTACGGGTATGGGTAAAAATCGCCGAGAAAGGAAAAGTGCGTCTACAGGCCTTTGAAGGAATGGTTTTGGCTACTAAACATGGTAACGAACCAGGATCTACTTTTACTGTAAGAAAAGTTTCACAAGGAGTTGGTGTTGAAAGAATTTTTCCTCTATTTTCACCAAACATCGATAAGATTGAAATCGTAAAACGAGCACGAGTACGTCGAGCCAAGCTATATCACATCCGAGAAAAAGTAGCTCGAGAAGTGAAACGACAAATGCGTCGAACACGACTTATCAATCTATCAACACTTTCAGATACAGAAGAACAAGACAGAATAGCAAAAGAAGCTGAGGCGAAAGAACAAGAAGAAGTGAGGATGGCAGAAGAACAAGCAACTAAGGAAGCTGAGGCGAAAGTTGCAGAAGAAGCAAAACAAGCTGAGACTGACGCGGAAGTACTAGCAACAGAAGATTCTCAAAATACAGCAGAGACGACAGTTGAAGAAGCTACAGCACTTGAAAATCCAGAATCAACCAAAGAAGCGGTAGAAGCTGTTCAAGAAGTAGCAAACAATACTGATACGGTTGAAGATACAAAAGAAAAGAAAGAAGAAGCATAAAACCCAGAATTATTTAAAATACAGAGCACCTGCTCTGTATTTTTTTATAAATTGTTTGTTAAAAAATGTGGAAAATTGTTTATAGTGAATGACTAATACGGTTTTGTAAGTCAGTCTGTTGGGTATAGAATGAGTAGAACTAAAGTAGTAATTTAGTATGAGATTTTTGGAAGGTGGTGTGAGCTTATTTTTCATGTTCTCAATTTTCTCCAATTTATTAATAATTATCTATCACATATATGGAAACCCAGTCTAAGAAAAAGTTAAATACAGCAAAACAATCAAAAACTATGACAAAAAAACAAATGAAAGAACCTATATTGGAATTGAATAATGACCGATTTGTTTTATTTCCTATTCAGCACAATGACATCTGGAAAGCGTATAAAGATCAAGAGGCATCTTTCTGGACGGCTGAAGAAATTGATCTTTCTTCAGACATGGTTGATTGGGAAAATAAATTAAATGATGATGAACGGTTCTTTATTAAGAATATTCTTGGTTTTTTTGCTGCCTCAGATGGAATCATAAATGAAAATCTGGCTGAAAACTTTTTAAAAGAAGTGGGATATCCAGAAGCAAAATGCTTTTATGGATTTCAGATCATGATGGAGAATATTCATTCAGAAACATACTCACTACTTATTGATACATATGTGAAAGATAAAAAAGAAAGAGATAGGTTGTTTAATGCTATAGAAACAATCCCTGCTGTAAAAAGAAAAGCAGACTGGGCTTTGAAATGGATTGAATCAGATTCATTTGCAGAACGTTTAATTGCTTTTGCTGTGGTTGAAGGTATTCAGTTCTCGGGATCCTTTTGTTCATTGTTCTGGCTTAAAAAGAGAGGACTTATGCCGGGATTAACATTTTCTAATGAACTTATCTCGCGGGACGAAGGAATGCACCGGGACTTTGCGTGTTTGCTGCATAACAAACATGTGAAGAATAAAGTATCAGAAGCTCGAATTGTAGAAATTGTGAAAGAAGCTGTAGAAATTGAAAAAGAATTTGTTTCTGAGTCTATTCCCGTTTCATTAATTGGAATGAACGCCGAACTGATGTGTGAATATATCGAGTTTGTGGCGGATCACTTATTAGCAGAATTGAAATGTAAAAAAGTGTACAAAACAAAAAATCCATTTGATTTTATGGATATGATTTCAATTCAAGGGAAAACAAATTTCTTTGAAAAGCGTGTTGCGGAATATCAAAAATCAGGAGTTGCTGGGAAACAAGACGGAGATAATCACTCATTTAGTAAGGACGCGGATTTCTAATCAGTGTCCTTGATGATAATGGTATAGTTAAGGGATAGTCGTGGTGTAGTAGCTACGCAAGTGAGGATATCATAATTAATAATATAAGTAGTATCAAATATGCATGTAGTAAGAAGAAATGGAAAAAGAGAGAAGGTGAATTTCAACAAGACGGCTTTACGTTTGGAAAAACTTTCGTATGGTCTAGATACAAAATATGTTGACGTGATGGATGTTGCCAAAAAAACATTGGCTGGTATTTATGACGGAGTACAGACTACTGAACTTGATAATCTTTCTGCTGAGATTGCTGCATCAATGTCTACAAAACATCCTGATTATTCTATTCTTGCTTCTCGAATCGCAGTTTCAAACATTCACAAGAACGTTGAAAAATCTTTTTCAAAAAATATTGAACTACTCTATAAATACAAAGATCCTAAAACCGGAAAGAAAGCACCTCTTATCGCAAAAGATGTTTACAATATTGTTAAAAAACAAGCAGATGATTTAGACGCCGCTATTTTACATGATCGAGATTTCAAATATGATTATTTTGGTATTAAAACGTTAGAGCGAGCATACCTATTGCGACGTGACGGGAAAATATCCGAAACTCCTCAACAGATGATTATGCGTGTTGCGGTGGGGATTCACAAAAAAGATATTAATGCAGCTATTGAGACATACGAATTAATGTCCAAAAAATATTTTACTCACGCAACACCAACATTGTTTAACGCAGGGACACCAAGTCCACAATTATCTTCATGTTTTTTACTAGCCATGCAAGATGATTCAATTGCTGGTATTTACGACACACTTGGTCAGACAGCTCGTATTTCTCAGTATGCCGGGGGGATTGGTATTTCTATTCATAATGTACGAGCAAAAGGTTCATATATTAGAGGTACAGGTGGAGTCTCAAACGGGATTGTTCCAATGCTTAAGAACTTTAATGAAACAGCTCGCTATGTGGATCAAGGAGGAGGAAAGAGAAAGGGTTCATTTGCGATCTATTTGGAGACATGGCATGCCGACATGTTTGATTTTTTGGATCTTAAAAAAAATCACGGAAAAGAAGAGATGCGAGCGAGAGATTTATTTTATGCCATGTGGGTATCTGATCTATTCATGAAGCGTGTGCAAGGTAATGAAATGTGGTCACTGATGGACCCTAATGTTTCACCAGGACTATATGATGTTCACGGGGAAGAATTTGAAAAACTATATACAAAATATGAAAAAGAAGAAAAGTTTGTCCGACAAATCCCAGCACAAGAGTTATGGTTTAAGATTGTTGAATCACAAATAGAGACAGGGACTCCATATATGTTGTACAAAGATGCCTGTAATAGGAAATCTAATCAACAGAACCTGGGAACCATCAGGAGCTCAAACTTATGTGCAGAGATTCTAGAATATACCTCAGCAAAAGAGGTAGCGGTATGTAACCTAGCATCTGTCGCATTAAATCGATTTATCAAAGAAGATGGAACATATGATTTTGATGAGCTTGGAAAAGTTGTGTCTGTTATTGTAAAAAATATCGATAAAGTAATTGATGTTAACTTTTATCCGGTTAAAGAAGCTGAGTATTCGAACTTAAAACATCGGCCCATGGGTATCGGAGTTCAGGGATTAGCTGATACCTTTGCAAAGATGAAATTACCGTTTGCATCCAGTGAAGCAAAGCAATTGAATAAAGATATTTTTGAGACTATGTATTATTATGCGGTGAAAACTTCAAATGAATTAGCGAAGAAGAACGGCCCATACAAATCATACAAGGGATCTCCTATTTCAAAAGGAAAATTTCAGTTTGATATGTGGGGAGTCAAACCATCTGATAGGTATGATTGGGAAACATTACGTGCCAACATCAAGAAAGATGGAATGAGAAACTCATTGTTACTTGCTTTGATGCCAACAGCATCTACCTCACAGATTTTGGGAAACAACGAATCATTTGAACCATATACGTCAAATATTTATTCACGTCGAGTTCTTTCTGGGGAGTTTATTGTGGTGAACAAACATTTACTACGAGACTTGATTCAACTTGGTTTGTGGGACGATGAGATGAAAAATGAATTGATTTCTCAAAATGGTTCTGTGCAAAATATTGATGGAATTCCAGCAAATATAAAAGAGTTATATAAAACTGTGTGGGAGATTTCACAGAAAGATGTGATTGATATGGCTGCTGATAGAGGTGCGTTTGTCTGTCAAACACAGTCAATGAATATTCATATGGAAAATGCCACTCCAGCAAAAGTAACATCAATGCACTTTTATGGATGGGAAGCAGGCCTTAAAACGGGGATGTATTATTTCAGAACAAAGGCTGCTCGAGACGCAATCAAGTTTACGGTTACAGAGAAGAAAGAGAAGAAATAGAGAATACAAAACAACGCTGCCGTACGGCAGCGTTGTTTTGTTATAATAGTCTTATATGGAAATATTTATTACACCAGCAATCGACATGCTTATTTTTGCTTTTAGCGCATACGCTATTGCGTACTATGTGTATATTCGTTTATATAAAAAAGATTTTGCTGGCGTTGCGTCTGTGGACCTGAAACTTTCGTTAGCTCTTATTTTTTTAGTATCTGCATACTATTATGGTTCCGGTGTGGTGGTCCAAATTGCAGATGTGCGTGTTCATTGGCTTGCGTATTATCTAGTGATGTCAGGTTTGGTAGAGATAGTCTTCTTTCTCTTGTATAAAAAAGCAACAGGAATTACGTGGAAAGAGATAGGTGAGGCACAAAAAAAATAGAACAAAACCAAAACAGACGCATATGCGTCTGTTTTTCTCTTATTTGGGCGGCCAGAGGGAATCGAACCCTCATTGCCGGTACCACAAACCGGAGTAATAGCCGTTATACCATGGTCGCCATATTACTTTCTATCGCTTCTCTGTGGTTTTCCTAACTCGGCTATTCTTACACAAATTGATAAAAAAATCGAGTCTATTTCTTTTGCCTTGTAATAAAATAACAACATATGACATCAGTATTAATTATGGAAAACGATCTGTTGTTGACATAGCTCCTTACAGGAACATTGAGTAAGTATAAAATACTTGCAGTGTTAACTATTAATGTGCTAATATACTCTCCATGATTATGATTCAAGAGAATCCGTTAGGATACATAATAGAAATTGCCAAAGGACTTGAAAAAGTTTTAGAAAAAAATGTATGGGAGAACACGGGGGTTACTCATACTGATGCAAAACTTCTGATGGCTATCCGATATGGGCCCGACGCTAGTCAGGTTGAAATCGCAGAAGCTTTGAGAGTTTCACCCGCTGCTGTTTCTCGTCAGATTAAAAAATTAGTAGAAAAAAAATACATCATACAGAAAATAAAAAAAGAGAGTCGTCGTGAATCAGAAATTTCATTGACCAACCTAGGGATTGAGACTGAGAAAAAAGTACAAAAATATCTCGAAATGACACTCACAAATATTTTACACGCAGTAGATGGAATATCTCCACGTACAGTTGAAGAATTATTACAAGTGAGAGAAGCATTGTCGGGAAATATAAATCCAATCTTTCAAAACATGAAAAGTGAGCTTAAGAAACAAAATAATTAATACCATATGAAAAAAATAGTAATAATAGTTGGAGCGTTAGGAATACTAGGAGCATTAGTGTTTGTTGTTTTCAATAAAGAAGAAGTAGTTACTGAGAAAGTGGTTGATACATACAGTACCGTAGAGGCAAAAACAGTAGAAGAGTTGAAGACTACCGGTGAACCTGTTGTGGCTTATGGGCAGGTGATTTCAGCAAATTCTGTTGAGGTAGTTTCTGAATTATCTGGTGTGGTTAAGCGTGTATATAAAAACTTAGGCGATACAGTGAGAGCTGGTGAAGTTGTGTTTGAATTACAGAATTCATCAGAACAGCAAGGAGTATTACAAGCAAACGCTCAAGTTTCATCTGCTCAAGCAAATCTTAGTAAATCAAAACAAGGAACAGACGTAGAAGATGTTTATAATCAGGAGCTTGATTTAAATAATAAAAAAACAGCGCTCTTGGATAAACAATTGAGCATAAAACAATTTGCTGAGGATACTCATATTGCGATTATTAACTCAGTTCAATCACAGTATGATCAGTTTTTTTATGACGGTACGACTGATCCTCAGTTAAAAATTGCTTTGAGAGATCTGTCAGATACCAAAAGACTGGAAAATTCTCGTGAAGATCTTTCTGTGAAGATTAATCAGTCTCAGAATAGTATCGAACAACTGGGTTCAATTTCGTATACTGATACTGTTGAGATACTTGATAAAACAGAACAGCTTATTGGATACTATGACCGTGTTCTTAATGAATACTCAGACGCTATCTCATCACAATCAGTTTCAATAATTTCAGAGGATAACCAAGAAAAACAATTAGCCACAATACGGACTATCAGACAGCCGATACTTGTTTTGAAAAGTAGGGTTTCTTCTGAACGTGTTGCACTACAATCTGCAAAAAATGCCATTGTTATTTCTGAGAATAATCTAAAAAAACTACAGGAAGGACCAAAAAATAATGACGTGTCTATCGCACAAAGTAATTTGTCATCAGCAGAGTCCTCTCGTGCTTCAGCACAAATCCAATTACAAAAAACACGGATAACAGCACCGACGTTTGGAAAAATCTCATCAATTAATGTTCGAATTGGACAGTTGGTGGGACCATCAAGTCCTGCTTTTATTCTCTCAAGTAGTAGCGCAAAAAGAATTGATGCGTATCTCTCTTCGAGTGATGTTTCAAGAATTAGGATTGGTTCAAAGATAATTGTTGATGGAAAAGATGAAGCATTTATCTCTAGAATTTCTCCAACCATTGATCAGAAAACAGGGAAAATAAAGATTGAAGCGTTTTTTTCTGACGACCAGGTGGTTTATGTTGAGGGGACAGGAGTTGGTCTATCTATTAGCACATTTAGTGAAAATCTAGGATTTTCAGTTCCTATATCATCAATCTTTGTACGTAATAATATTCCTTATGTATATATCGTAACGGCAGAAAATACGATTTCTCCGCGAGAAATAAAAACAGGAGGACTGTTTGGTAGTAACGTGAGTGTTTTTGAAGGACTTACCGATCAAGACAAAATAGTTCTTAATGCACGAGGTTTGAAAGACAATCAACTTATAAAAATATTAGGAGAAGAAAAACAAGCATTACCAGTAACCCCAGGAGAAGAGAGCACGACAACTGTCGATGTTTCTTTGAAATAAAATGGGTGTAATATAAATTACTATGATTGGATTTTGGAAATTTTTTCTTGATAACAGAGCATTCACTTATTTTTTGATGGGGATGACTCTTGTTGCTGGTGTGTATGCAATCATGACCATTCCAAAGGAGTCATCTCCCGAGGTTAATATTCCTATTGCGACAATAAGTACTAGTTTTTTTGGAGCATCAGCAGAAGATGTAGAATTATTGGTGACAGATAAAATTGAAAATGCTGTTGAGAGTGTTTCTGATGTTAGTAAATTTACTTCTAGTTCAAACCAAGGTTTCTCAACTATAGTAGTTGAATTTGAACAAGATGTTGATATTGATGAAAAAGTAACCAGATTAAAAGAAGCTACGGATAATATAAAAGGTGATTTACCAACAGATGGTAATGATCCTCGTATTAGTAAAGTTGATCTTTCTGCTCAGCCGATCATGCTTATTTCTTTGGTTTCAGAATTACCTCCATATTCTTTTCAACAAGTAGTGGATCAAATTGAATCAGAAATTGAGGCTGTTGCAGGTGTTTCAGAGGTCCGATATGCAGGTATTCCCGAACGAGAAATTTCAGTGATTCTTGACAATAGAAAGTTAGTTGAGAAAAATCTAGATTATCAAACGGTAGTGAGACAGTTGAGCGGGGGTAATTCAACACAGCCAGTTGGTTCTTTGTCTATTAATCAGATCGATTATCCTCTCGATCTTAAGGCTGAGATAAAGTCATACAATCAATTACAAGCGACCCCTATTGGGAGTGCAGGAGTTTCATCGTTAGTTATTACGGATGTTGCGACATTGTTTAATGGATATAAAGACGAAGAGACAATCACGCGTGTTGGATTTACCAATACACCACCTTCGCAAGCAGTAAATATCAGTGTTTTAAAAAAACAAGGAGGAGACATTACTAAGCTTACTAAAGATATTACCCAAAAGCTTGAAGCGTTAGATGATACAACCTTAAAAGGTGTTGATTGGGTTGTGACGTACGATGCTGGTTCTGAAATTAGTCGTAACCTGAGCGATCTGACATCAAGTGGACTGCAAACAATAGCGCTTGTGTTCATAGTGTTGTTATTTGCTGTTGGTTTTAGAGAGGCTCTTATTGCTGGGCTTTCCATCCCTCTTTCTTTCTTGATGGCATTTGTTGCTTTTATATTTGTTGGTAATACCATTAACTTTATTTCACTGTTTGCTTTGATTCTCTCGATAGGTATTTTGGTGGATACAGCTATTGTAGTGGTTGAAGGTATTAATAGAAAAATTCAAGAAGGTATGCGGAGACAAGACGCTGCTCTTGCGACCATCAAAGAGTTTGGGTTGCCGTTGATTGCTGGGACGATGACTACAGTGGCTGTCTTTTTCCCTTTACTTTTCTTGTCTGGAATTATTGGACAATTTATTAGGGGTATACCTTATACGGTGATATTAGTTCTTCTTTCTTCACTCTTTGTTTCTTTGGCATTTGTTACGGTCTTATGTGCTGCACTCCTTAAAAATAGAGAACACGTTGCAAAAGATAGTATTTTTATACGAGGGTTCAAGAAACTAGAAGTATGGTACGAAAAATCAATTCATTATTTACTCCATCATTCAGTGGCTAGAAGACTTTTTCAAGTAGGTATTGTTGTGGTGTTCTTCTTGTCTATTGGATTGGTTGCAGGAGGGTTTGTTAAAGTAGAATTTTTCCCAGCAGGTGATTTGGAATATGCATATGTTGAAATAGAGCTTGACCCAGGAGCAACTTTACAAGATACCAGTGAATATGCTGCTCGTGTAGAAAAACTATTGCTTACCCAAGACTATGTGGAATCCTTTGTTACTACAGCAGGAGAAACATCAATCTACTCATCTGAAGGGACTACTCGAGGCGATAAATTTGGAAACATAACTATCAATATTGATCCAGACAGACAATCTGAAGGAATAACCCTACTAGATCCTCTCAAAGAATTGATAAGTGAAGAAGGGCTCTTTAAAGCGGAAACAAAAGTCGCAGCAGGTGGCCCACCAACAGGATCTCCTATTGATATAGAAATTACCTCAGGGAACAACATACTACTTGAACAATTTGCAACAGAAGTTGAAGATCTTTTAAACAAGACAGAGGGACCAATTGAGGTGGCGTCAACAAAGGCGGGAAACACTTCAGGTATAGAGATTTCCGTTGATAGAAATGCAGCTTATCGATTTGGTGTAACACTTGATTCAATTGCAACAGCTATACGAGGAGCAACAAATGGGATTGAGATATTTACTATTACAGAGAACCAAGAAGATGTTCCTGTAGTAATTAAAAATCAACTTGACTATGAATCTACAAATCCAACCAAGACGAATACTATTAATCCAGAGACGTTATACAATCTTTCTGTTCTTAATAATCGTGGTGAAACAATTCTGTTGGGAAGTATCATTTCTGTTTCTTTGGCTGGCAGTGAACCTTCGATTAGCCATAACAATGGAAAACGAACGATTACAGTAACCGCAGAGCTTGAAGAAGGTATTAATCCAAATGAGATTAGAGCGCGTCTGGGCGAGCAATTAGCAGACATTGTGCCACAGGGAGTTGAGTTCTCATTTGGAGGAGAAGCAGCTGAGCAGGATGAGAGTTTTATGGAAATAGGAATAGCATTTTTACTGGGAGTGTTTCTGATGTTTTCAATCTTAATCCTGCAATTTGGGCATTGGAGACAAACCGTTATTGTTCTTTCAGTACTTCCATTTGCATTTGCTGGAGTAATATTAGGATTATTTGTGTCTGGGAGTGCACTATCATTCCCTGCGATGCTTGGATTAATTGCTCTTGCTGGTATCGTGGTAAATAACTCTATTATTCTCGTGACCGTGTTTAACCAATTGCGTGTTGAGCATCCAGAATGGTCGCTTGAAGAAGTTGTTTCCAAGGGAGCTGCTTTGAGATTACGGCCTGTTGTTGTAACAACAATAACCACTGTTGTTGGAGTAACACCGTTGTTGGCAGCATCTGCTATCTGGGCGCCTATCGCATATGCAATTATGTATGGATTATCTTTCTGTATTGTAGTAACACTTGCGTTGATTCCATTAGTCTACAGACGCTTTGAAGGATTCAGAGAGGGAACATGGAATGAAGTAGGTAACTTTTGGATGACGGTAGCTCTTGTGCTCTTGTTGCCAATATTCTTAGGAGTTGTTTTATTCAGTATTGCTAATCAAATAACAGGGAGTACTGCTCTTGCTGTATTTATAGGATTACTAGTAGTGTTCGTTTTGGTGTACGTGTTCACACATATACGAAAACATAAGTAAAAGGTTTTATATTGCAATTAATTACGAGAGGCGTATAATACATGTATTAAAGGTCCTGCGAGGGCTTTTTACATTACTCAAAACACATATCTTATTACATCACACATGAATCTGATCAAATACGTACAAGAGGTACAAGCAGAAATGACACACGTAAAGTGGCCAACAAGAAAGACAACTTTCTACTTTTCAATAGTAGTAATAGTAGTCTCTATTTTGACAGCATTATATTTGGGACTTCTTGACTACATTTTTAGCAGCATTGTAGGGCTATTTCTAAAATAGTCTCTTCATAATTTATATTTTATGGCAAGACAAGTATCAGACGGACAAAATTGGTATGCAATTCACACATATGCTGGGTATGAAAACGCAGTAGTAAGAAACATCAAACAACGAGTTGAGTCTTTAGGAATGGAAAACTTAATTTTTGATGCAGTTGCTCCAACAGAAAAAACAATTAAAGTAAAAGGAGGAAAACGAGTAGAAGAGGAAGAACGAATCTTTCCAGGATATATCTTGGTAAACATGGTGGTGACGGATGAGTCATGGTATGTAATCAGGAATACCCCCCGTGTAACTGGGTTTGTGGGAACTGGAGTTAATCCCGTTCCAGTAACTGACGCAGAGATGCTTGATGTAGTAAACCGAATGAAATTAGATACTACAAAACATGAATCAGCGTTTGCTGTTGATGAACCTATTGTCATTGTGGACGGTCCATTTAAAGACACAGAAGGTAAAGTTCTATCATTTGATCAAGACTCAGGTAAGATGAAAGTATCAGTAGCTATGTTTGGTCGAGAGACTGAGTTGGAGCTGGATGTATTGCAGGTTCGAAAGATCTAGCACTTATTTAAGAGAGACTTCAATTGGCTTTCTTAGGGCTTTCAAAACAAGCAGAATCATATATAATATCAACCACTTAATATAAAACTATGGCAGAAATAATTAAAAAAGTTAAACTAGTTGCACCCGGAGGGAAAGCAACACCCGCACCACCATTAGGACCGGTTCTTGGTGGAGCAGGAGTTAATATTGGAGAATTTACTACTCAATTTAATGAAGCAACAAAAGACAGAATGGGAGAACCTGTATCTGTGGTAATTAATGTATTTGATGACCGATCATTCAAAATAATTTACAAAACACCACCAACAACATCTCTTATTTTAAAAGCAGCTGGAATCAAAGAGGGTTCTGGAAAAAATAAAACAAAGAAGGTGGGAACAATTACTCGAAAACAAGCAGAAGAGATTGCAGAAATAAAAATGCCGGATCTTAATGCAAATACTATTGATCAAGCGGTTAATATAATTGAGGGATCGTGTAAGTCTATGGGAGTAGAAATTAAATAATTCCAAGAATTATCTACATAAAACAAAGCGGGCGTAAGCCCGCTTTGTTTTATGTTCCGAACTATTTTCTATATAAAGAATTTCTTCATAAAATTCTTTACAGACTGAGTCACGTTTCCAAATGTTCCATACATACCTGTTCGTTTACGCTCCAAGCCCAGTACAGCAAGCCCATAGGCTACTGACCATGGAATATCATAATCACCTCCATCTTTTCCAACAGAGCGAGCCACGGCTCCTGGTGCTCCTCTCCGAGCCGGGATACATAACTTTTCTTTAGCAAGCTCTTCGATACCACTTGTTAGTGCACCACCACCAGATAAAATAATTCCCGCTGGTAATAATTGTTTTTTAGAAATAGTAGCAAGCTCGAGATTAATCAGTTTGAATAATCCTGTTAGTTCTTTTTCGATAACTTTATCTACTTTGGTTGCATGATGTGCTTGTTCTGGCGAACCGCCTAGTTTAATCTGTTCCGCCTGTTCTACTGGAACCTTTAATGCCAAGGCAATTGCGTTGGTAATATTGTTTGATCCAAAAGGTAAACTTTTTAAAAGCAAAGGAGTGTCATGTTCGTACGCCAATAATTCAGTAGTATCTGATCCAATATCAACCAGGATAGATCCAACTTTACGTTCGATGTCCGAAAGTGTCACACAAGAACATGCTAGTGGAGAAGGAATAATATCAAGTAATTCAACATCAAGTTTGTCACAGATGTCATCAATTATTTCGATGGTTGTTACGGGGTAGTCTATAAAAAAAACAGTAGTTTCAAGCTTTTTACCTTTCATAGACACAGGAGACGCTATAACTGGTTTGCCATCCAAAACATATGAAGTAGCTAATGATTCAATAATTCTTCTGTTTGGTAAACGAGCTAGATTGGTAGCTTTTTCAATACTTTTACTAATATCAAGTTCTGTTACTTCACCTGAACCAAGAGTTACAATGGTAGAGACTTTTCTTGAATGAGATTCAAGACCTGCACCTGATGCCGCAATGACTACTTCTTGAACTTTTTCTCCAATTTTTTGTTCGACAAGACCGATACCTCTTTTAATAGATTCAAATGTTTCTTCTGGGGAAGTAATGTAACCACCTTCGACACCTCTGGTTGCAACAGCAGCGCGTGCCGCTACTTTGAGATTTTTTTCATCGCGTTTTAATACTACAATGTTTGTAGTAAAACTACCGATGTCGATACTGGTTATCATGTGTTTGCTCATAAATATTTAAATAGAGAAGTATTTTCGTAGATCTTCTTCTTCGTTTTCCATTGTATCACCGTGGTCATGTCCGTTCAAATGAACAAGACCGTGAATAAATAAAAAACCAATAAAATTTGAAAAAGTTCTGTCAAAATCTTTGTGTTGTTTTTTACACACAGGAAGACAAATAAACATCTCACCAGAAGTGTCAGAAAGAGGAAAAGACAATATGTTTGTTGCATAATCTTTGTTGCGAGTTTCTTTGTTAAGAGTACGCATTGTTTTTTTATTACAAAATACTAAAGATAGTTCGTAGTTGTCTGTCAGATAGTAATTTTTTATCTCTTCGTAGGGGATATCTGTTGGATATGTCGGCCACCATGATTGTTTGGTAATGGAGAAGTTTTCATTCATAAGTGCATTATAACGTAGTTTTTTTAACAAGAGAAAATGCGCACATACGAGGTCCCGTCGGTTTGTGACAAGACCATGTTATTTGTGTGCGCATTCCTCTAACAATCTTGCGATATTATATCGAAAAATAATATGGATCTTCATTGACATTCTTCTGTATATATTTTATTTCTTTTGCGCTAGTTTATTAAATAAAAAACTGCCTTTGGCAGTTTTTTATTTAAATCTTTCCAAGTTTTTTCAGTCGATTTCTTTCATCTTGGTTTTTAATTTTCCGTAAAGCTTTTTGTTTACGCACCAAGTCTGAGGCTGTTCGTTCATTGTATCGTATAGATTTTACACGAGGAACAATACCAGCTGACCGAACTTTTTGCGAAAAACGTTTTAGCGTCGCCAATGCGTTTTCCTTTTCTTTTTTAATGATGTGTACGTTCTGTGTCATAGTGGTGAGTATATTAGCATAGCCGGTTTGTTTTGCAATATGTTAGATGAGTTTACGTGCGTACTTTGGTAAATCAATAACCTTAACTTCATTTTGCGAAAATGTCTCCATATCTCGAATCAAAACTTTACCTTCTGTTGCTTCTTTGTGACCCACGATTAAAGCATATCTAGAATCATTTTCTACAGCGTGTTCAATTTGTCTTGATATTTTTGTTTCATCCATAGAATGATTTAACGGAATATCCAACTTGCGCATTGCCTCCATGATTTCAAATGATTTTAATCGTGCATTGAATCCAATCTTAATAAGGTGGATATTGACATCATGTTTTGATGTCTTAGCCTTGGTTTTCTTTGGGACTTTTGCTCGTGCTTTAAAATCCATGGATAGTCCAACCGCTGCTATTTTTCGTTTACGAGTTACGTCAGATGCCAGTTCATCATATCGACCACCTCGGGCCAGTTCTTTGATTGGTTTACCTTTTGCTTCGCTTCCTGTAATAACAAAAATTGTTTTTGAAAAATAGTTTCTGTTTCCCATTAGTTCATTATCAATCTCATAAGACATGTTTATTTCTTCAAGATATTCTAATACTTCTTTGAAGTGAGTTGAGCTTTCTTCTGAAAGAAAGAATAATGGTTTGGGTGCCTCAGCATGAAGCTCCTCCAGATATTCTTTGTCTGATGAAAAGACCTCGAGAGAATTACCTTCTTTTACTTTCTTTTGGTCAGCCGCTTTTAATATATCTAAATGTTTTTTGTAGAACGTAGCAAGCTCTTTTTCGAATCGTTTTACGGACTCTTTATCTCCAATAGCATTAATTCGAACAGCAAGATCTTTGTACCCTTCGTCTTGTAAGATAGACAAAGCTGTTTTAATAACAAAAGCTTCTGCAAGTCCAGATTCTACTCCAATGACGTCAAGTCCAAAATTATTTTGTTTACCCCGAGTTTTCTTTTCTTTTAAAATTGGTTTTGAATAAAACATCATCTTTTTCGGGATGTCCTTTTTTAGGTCATTATTTTTTCCATAAAATTTCATCAATTTTATTTTTTCTTCTTCCGCGAGTTCTGTTGTTTTTCCTGTGTGTATCGAGTCTCTAATATCAACCAAATCAAAACCATAGTGCAGAGCTGTATGTTCTGCATTGTTTTTTGCTTTAGCGGCTTTTGTTCGTTTGGGTAACTTTGGTTTTTCTATTACCGGTTTTTTTGCGACCATGTGTGTATTAAATTATTTGATTAGTAATGGATCTTCTTTACCTGGAGTTATTCCTATTAGGTCAAGAGGGAAAAGTCGTAAGATGGTTTGGCCTTTGATAAAAGTTTCGTTCAGAGGTCCCCACGATCGCGAGTCAGAAGAATTACCACGATTATCTCCCATCACAAAGTATTCATCATCCGCAAGATCTTCTTCCAGATCGTTTTGGATGGTGTTATTGAGGTATGTTTCATTAAGTTCCGCAAAATCTGACGATCCTACTGTTTTAATAAATACTTTTCTGTCTTGAATACGAATAGTTTCCCCGGGAAGAGCAATCACTCTTTTTATAAAAAATCTTGATGGATCATTTGGGTACCTGAATATCACAACAAAACCTCGTTCAATGTCACTAAATTTGTGAGCGAACTTATTAATAATCAGATAATGCCCTGTTTCAAATGTTGGAGACATTGACTCACCTTGTACTATATATGGTTCAGCAATAAACATCCTGAACGGAATAACAATAATTGCAGCCAATAGTGCAAATTTGATAATTTCAATAAAAAAATTCTCCTCTTTTGGAGATGTGCTCACTTGTTTATTTTTTCCTCTAAATTTCATACCAATAGTATACTATATTTTTGACCACAAATCAAGTCTTTTGTCAAAAAAAGATGCTGAGACATCTATGTTCTTATCCACACGGAAATGACAAACAGAGATATTCATCTGTAATAATTGTTATATGTATTATCTATTTGGATTAGAAAATCCTGGAAAAGAATATGAACAGACTCCACACAATATAGGAGGAGCTATCATGAAGATGTTTTGGAATAACAATGAGTCATTTTTTCAAGATAGGCGGGAGGATCAAAAACACAAACGTGACATTGCAAAAGGTAGGATGGCAGAAGAGGAGCTGTACGCAATTTTTTCAAATACCTACATGAATACATCGGGGGCGTGCGTTGCTGACATTCCAACAGAAGATACTTGTCGTACCATGGTGGTATATGATGATATTGATCTACCATTTGGTGAAGTGAAAATCTCTTTTAATAGGGGGGATGGAGGACACAATGGAATCAAAGACATTATTAAGGTTTTAGGAACCAAAGAGTTTATTCGTATCCGCATTGGAGTTGCACCAACAGATTGGTTCGGTAATCCCAAAAAACCAAAAGGACAAAACGCAGTAAGTAATTACCTGACTAAGAAAAAACTTTCAAAAAAATATGCGATGCAATATTCAGACATATATATGAAGGTCGAAGACATCGTGATTGAAATTTTAAAAAACGGCCGACAATCAGCAATGAATAAATTTAATTAAGAATATGAAAAAACAACTACTGTTTATTCATGGAGGTTCAGCATATCTAAAGCATAAGGATTTTTTAGAATATTTATCTAAAAGAAAATATGATCCTTTTTTGGAATATCCAGATGGATGGAGTACTAAGAAAAATTTAGAAAAATCATTAGGTGAAGAATGGATGATTATAAGGCCACTGATGCCTAATAAACAAAATGCAAAATACCAAGAATGGAAAATTTGGTTTGAACGACAGCTTGATTTTTTTGACGATGGCTTTGTGTTGATTGGACATTCTTTAGGAGCAATGTTTTTGGTCCGATATCTTAGTGAAGAAGTAATCGAAACAAAACCTTCTAAGATTTTTTTACTTGCGGGTGCTGCTGAGTATAAAGAAGTGGTAGGAGAAGATGGAGGGGACTTTTTCGCAAAAAAAGCTCATTTTAAGAATATTCCAAAAATAGATTTTGAAGTGTTCCTGTATCATTCCCAGGATGACTTTGTGGTGCCTTTTAAAAACTTGGAAATTTTTAGTAAAAATATTCCTGAGGCGAAGATTCATGTGTTTAAAGATAGAGGGCATTTTTTGCAAGAAGAATTTCCTGAACTAATTAAGAATATTAAGGATAACTAAACTGATGTAAAGCACAGGAAAGCTGGCCCCTCCGGGGCCAGCTTTCTTCTTTAAAAAAGTTATCCAGCACTTACCAACAGAAGAGAAGTGAATTCCTTGACATTCATTTTTCTATGACTATAATGTCTCTCACGTATTTATGAATAAAAACAACTTTGGAACACAGTAACTTTTGGGAAAGACTTATTGATATAAAGTCTTGCAACAAAAGTTACTCCCAATTGGAGTAATTTTTTATTTTTACGGCAGAACGTTGACAACAATAAATAAACATCAAATATCAAACGTTCTTGGTTATGTACAGGATACATAATTCAAGAACAAAAAATCATATGTATGTGGGTGTCGATACCTACATATATATAGTCTTTTCGAAAATACTGCATTTTCAAATAAAAGCGATTACTCAAAAAACATGAAGACGAAATTATTTCTTCAAGATAATTTCGTCTATAAATATTCTTTGTTATAAATTCCGAGGACTTTACAATTTTTGTAATTTCCTTATTCAGGATTTTTAACAAGGGCGTATGGAGGATGCCTAGACTGTAA
>Ga0209309_10001716_pt1 | contig 21188 bp, 10 predicted proteins | sample COGITO_mtgs_1204_2_FD_184807 | JGI IMG/M metagenome (GOLD analysis project Ga0209309, IMG submission 184807) | Pelagic marine microbial communities from North Sea - COGITO_mtgs_120412 (SPAdes) (version 2) | ecosystem: Environmental > Aquatic > Marine > Epipelagic ... | reverse complement strand
ACTCTCGAGCATGCGTTTCAATTCCCCTCTGGTTTTCTGCAACGCGTTCGCTTTAATATCTCGAAACATCTTTTCCACGTCTTTGCCGTGTTTTGACATCAACAGTTCGCAGATTCTCTTCTGTCTCGGCGTCAATCGTTTCGGTTTCGCGATGCCTGAGGAACTCCTCTCGCCGACGGCTTTCCTCAACTCGTCCCGATCTGAGTTCTCGGTCAACGTTTCGTCCGCTGCTTTCCTCTTTCTCGTCGCATTCTCGTCGTCGTCCATATTCTTCACGTTATCCGCCAGCGCGTTCCTCCCGCCCACGTAATAAAACCTGTTCGCGTTCGAGACCAGCCCGTTCCTGGAATAGTTATTCACGCACGACGTCTCTTTATTCCAACTCGTTTCGTTCTCACTCTCTTTCGCGTGCTCTGCTCTGGATGATGGAAGTTTCAACGGTTTCACCTCCACGAACTGTCTCGTCTGCGACACTTTTCCAACTCGCACCGACGAGGAGGAGGATTTGTGTTTTTTCTTCCTTCGGCGAGAGGAACCCATTATTAGTATCGAGAAGAAAAAGAATTTTAACACTACTACTAGTAATAATAATAATAATAATAATAATAATAACCACACAGAGAGAGAGAGAGAGCTTTAGTATATCTCCTCTTCGTCTCTTCGTCTTCTTCTTTCTCTCTCTCGCTCTAATGCTACTTACTACTAAAGCCGCCAAATCGTCGAATTCCTCTTTCAAAGTCGTCCGAGTACATTTTTTTTTCATTTAGGGTGTATTGTGAAACCCTAAAATATACTACATCGAATTCTTTTTCTCTCAAACAGACGCGGCAGAAGGTGTGTGGATTTATATACGCGCGCGTTTATATTACTATCATCATCATGTCTCCTCTGTCATCGGAAACGCAAGCGCTTTTGAAGACGAACAACGGAGACGAACAGAAGAGAACAAAGTCTTCTTCTTTCACGTCACCGTTAAAAGCGGCGACGGCGATCGTCGCCGTTTCGACGTCCCTTTTTGCCACCGCGTCGTACTCCGTGTCGGGGACGCGGGGATCTTCGTCGTCGCGATTGGGCGATCTTCAAAGAGAAGGAGGTGTGGACCTGTTTAAACGAGCGGTGGCGAATTTAGGCGAAGATGCGACGACTGCAACTCCTGCGATCGCATCGAACGATAAAGTCACCTTAACCGTGGGGTGTTCGCACAGAGACGTCTTGAAACGTTTGCCGTTCGACCCGGAAGGATGGGATTCCAAAGTCGGGGCGAAACTCATCACGGAGAGCAAATCGAAAACGTTTTCGTACGAAGACGCGATCGAGATGAAAGAAATCGGATGCGGGAAGTTTCAAACGCCGTACAAGTTAGGTAGCGGCGCGAAGTTTGGTTTTTACCTGTACGAGAAAGCGAACCCGGAGAACTACGTGAGCGATATTGGCGGGAAGTTGGTATTGCTCGAGGAGGAAGAAGAGGAGGAAGCGGCGATTGGCGAAACCGCCGCGTCTTCTTCGAAGAAGAAGATGAAGAAGATGAGTCCGTCTTCTTCGGTTTTAAAACCGTCCGCGACGACCAACACGGAATCGTCGTCCTCTACTACCACCGATTACGCCGCGCAAGCCGTGGCGGCGGAGCAAAACGCGAACGAAAGAGCGAAGGAAATCTCCGCGTTGTTGTCGGCGAGCGTCGGGAAGAAGAAGCACGCGTCCTCGAAGAAATCGGTGAAAAAGCACGTCGAAGAAGAAATCGAGGAAGAGGTATCCGAGGACGGTGCGGTTGAAAAGAAGAGCTCGAAGAAGCACTCTTCTTCTTCTTCTGCTGCTGCTGATAAGACGGTGAAAGGTTCGAAGAAATCTGATCCCGTCGCGGTCGCTAAGGAGGAACTCGAGTCTTCCGGCATCGAAGTCGTCGGCGAGTACTTTGACTGGGGATGGTGGATGTCTGCGTTGTCGCAAGGATCGCAATACCAAACCACCGATATCACGTGTGAGAACACCACGTGCACAATGCAAGTGTGCGAGAAGACGAAGTGCACGGAATATAAGAAGGAATGCGAGACGACGGAAGTGTGCGATGATCTCGGCGACTTCGTGAAGGAGCAAACGGCGTCGATGGGCAAGTCTGGCATCACCAAGAAACAAGCGTCAAAGGCATTGAACAAAGCCACCGAAGCAAGTTCGGAAGTTTCCGAGTTTGAGATTAAGACGTCGTCGTCGTCGTCGACGAAGTCTCATCACAGACACTTGCTCTCTCACCACGCTAAGGTGGCTGACGTCGAGGAAGTCGAACCGACGCACGCGAAGGTGCACAAGAACAAACACTTTGCTGGTTTCGGTTCCGACGCGGCTAAGGCGGCAGAAACCGAAGAAGTTGAAGAACTCGACGAAGAAATCGAGGAGGCGAAAGAAGAAGTTGAAGAAGAAGAAGAAAAGGTTTCGTCGAAGAGCAAGAAGTCTTCATCTAAGAAGTCTTCCAAGAAATCTTCCTCCTCCTCCTCCTCCAAGAAGCACAAAGGAGACGATATTGCGGATACTGGTGCGAACGAGTTCGACACGCGTCACCCGGCGCACATCGCCTCCAGAATGTCCAGCTGCACGACGCAACACGTCGCTGAGAACATGGAGTTTTACCCGAGAGTTCACGGTCCGGCGAACGCCAACCACGTTTACATCTTTGGTGGATGCTACAACGACCGCGACCACGAGACGTGTAACATCCCGGTCGATGTGAACCCGAAGCAATGCGTGATTGTCCATTTGAACGACAAAAACTTTCAAGAAGCAGTCAACGCGTGCTTGGAAGAAGCGCCGATCGATGGTAAGTGCGTTCAGTACGGCAAAGAGTCCAAGTTCGGGATCTTGCCGAGATGGGACGTGACGCAAGTCCACAACATGCAAAAAGCCTTCGCGGATACCGATTTCAACGGCTACCTCGGGAGCTGGGACACTTCTCAAGTTCGTAACATGAACCAAATGTTTGCGAACAACAAAGCGTTCAACGGTGATATTCGAAAGTGGAACTTTGAACACTTAGGTTCCGCCACTGGAATCTTTGACGGCGCCGACAAGTACAACGCCAAGTGGGAGTGTGGCTTCAAAGCGACTGGGATTATCGATTTCAGCTCGTGCCAATCGTCCGAAACGTTGAAAAAGCAAAAAGAAGTCGAAGACAGATTGCAACGCTCGCACTTCGTCTCGAACCCGGAATACAACCCGGAAGAAGAGAACGCGGTGCAAGAAGATTCTGAACCGCTTTCTTCGGCGACGGCTTTTGATGACGAAAACGCGGAAAAGTACGCCGCGGAAAGAGAGCAAGCTTTCAACGAGCAAGTCGAGGAAGCGAACGAAAAGGAAGGGTCCGGTGGTTTGTTGCAGAAGCTTTTTGGGGGCGGTAGTTCTTCCTCAGCCGCACCAAAAGAAGAACACGAGTTACCAACGGCAGCAGCAACTACAACTGTTTCCAATGATGGCGATTACGAAAGTAGCAACGAGCGACCGACACCAACAGCACCAGAAGAACTCGCCAAAGATGACGCGAGTTCCTTAGCATCTTCCGATGACGACGACCGAACGACGAGCTCCTCCTCCTCCTCCTCCTCCTCCTCCTCTTCTTCCTCGTCGTCGTTTTCCTCCAAAACCTTCACGGAGAAGGATTTAACCGATGAGAACTTCAGACGGCAAGTCGCTTTGTGTTTAGCAGAAGAGCCGAAAAAGGGCGATTGCATGGACAACGAGTTCGGGCCGATGATTTCTTGGGACACGTCGAAAGTCACGAACATGTACGAAACGTTCCAGAACCCTCCGATGTTAGTCGAGGGTGATGAATCCTCTTCATTCAACGGCGACTTATCCAAGTGGGACACTTCGCACGTCACCAACATGCGAAGAATGTTTAGCAACGCCAAGGCGTTTCAAGGCGGCGACTTGAGCAAGTGGGACACCTCTCACGTGCAAGACATGTCGCAAATGTTTTCCGGCGCGAACTCTTTCGACGGCGACATTAGCTCCTGGGACACCTCTCGATGCGAAGACATGCACCACATGTTTGAAGACGCGCAACTGTTCAACCAAGACATTGGCAAATGGCAAGTCGGCAAAGCTTTGAAAATGCGCTCGATGTTTCGCAACGCCGAAAGCTTCGACCAAGATTTACGAAAGTGGTCGGTGGCCAAAGTCGCCGAGCAAGAGGACATCTTCAAAGGCGCGAGCGCGTTCAACGACAAGTTCGAATGCGCGTCCAAGCACGATGGTCCAATCGTCTCGTGCAAAGATAAGAGCGAAAAGACGAAGGACAAATCGAACAACAACGTGTTTTCCAAAATCTTTGGTTAACAACGCGACGAGCGGAGCTGCTTTTCGCGAAAGAGATCTCATCATCAAAAACACGCGGCGAAACGAGCGAAAGAAAAAGAGAGTTTTTTTCATCACCATTATTAAAGAGAGAAGAGAGTTACTATTACACACACACATAACACATACATTAGCATTTTAAAGAGAATCTGTACTTACGAATATATTATCATATATACTCGCCTTGGATTCGTTGACCTTTCGAACATCCATTTGATTTAGGGTAGTGGTACCATCTTAAAGCCTCTCATTAAAGGTGCGACTGTCCTTTCGTCAAAAACCGCGATCCGATCGATACACCTCGAAGAAAACAAAAGAACGTCTCGCGACGCTGTTATTCATCGACTCCTTCGTCTCGGTAAAGTCATCTCAAAGTCGCTTCCCTCTTTAGTGGCGCGATTTTTTCCCGTCATCTCTTACCTGATTGGAGAGATTATTTAAGCCGCGGGCGGTACAAATGGTTTCACCTGTGTCCACGTTCTCGCACTCGGGGGAGCGAGTGCCCTTAATCCACGACGCGAACAACAACAACAACATTAAAAGCGACGAGGAAGAGGCAAAGAATGACGACGCGAAGATGAAGACCACCACTTTTACCACCGCGTTCGCTTTCGTCGCCTTTTTATCGGCGTGCGCGTTCGCCGTTTCTTCCCTTCGGGGAAACAAAGGTTCGTCTGGTGTGTCTTTGCTCGGTTCGTCACAGTCGCAATCGGCGAAGGAAACGATCACGCTCGTCACCGGATGCTCCCCGAGAGATTTAATCTACAGCTTAGATTTCGACCCAAGCACGTGGACCGGGAAAGTCGGGGCGAAATTAATCACCTCGGGAATGTCCAGCGAGTTTCTCTACGAAAAAGCTTTAGATATGACGGAAGTCGCGTGCGGCGTGTACAGCGCGGAATACGCCATGGCACCGAACGCGACGTTTGGGTTTTTCTTGTACCAAGTTGGAAATTCGACGACGAAATATATGTCCGATATTGGCGCGCAAGTTGAAAACGGGCCGATTAAGCAATCGGAGATCGCCGCGCACGCGTGGGCGAACCAAAATCAGGCGAGTTTGGAGAACCATTTAGATTCGAGCGGGACTTTAGAGCAAGGCGAGATTACTGATGCGGAGGAAGACGTGCAGTATTCCGATTTGGCCGCGTACAGAGCGGCCGTGGAAAGCGGACACGTTGACAAAAACGGACACTTGGTGACAGAAGCCGATCCGGAGAACATCAAGATGGCGCCGCAGATGCCGGCGGGATACGGGCAAACCGAATATTACGATTGGGGCGCGTGGTTGAAATACATCGTTCACGGGGTCGAACACGCTGAAAACCAAATCGAATGCGATCCGAGCGCAAACACGTGCACGTTACAGCACTGCTCGAAGTGGCAGTGCACGGATTACACTAAGCCGTGTCAAGAAGGCATCACCGGTTGCACGCACCCGAAAGATTTCATGAGCGAGGCGAAATTGGGAAGGTTAGGCACCGTGAAGAGGTACAAGAACCCGAAATCGATGCCAGCGAGAAGAGAAAAGAGGGAGTGGGCGCCAAAAGAGGTGAGAGAGTTGAAGAAGAAGAAGAAGAGTTCTTCAGAGACTGTTCCTTCCGCTTCTTCGTCGACTTTGAAGACTTTGAAAAAGCACGGCATCGAGCAAGTCGGGGAGCGTGTCATTTTAAAATCCGCGCCTTCTTCGTCGACAAAGGCCACAAAGAAGTCACGCAGTCACTCAAAAACAAAAGTTGTCGTCGATGAATACGAGCAACCGTCAGAAGACATCGTCGAAACGATTGTTGAAGACATCGCAGAAGACGTCATCGTGCCAACTTCTAACGTCGCGGCGAGAGCTTTCCACTGGGACAAATCCGCGGCTGGAAGTCGATCCGTTCGAAGAGCGTTGCAATCGTTTCCGTCGATCAAGAACGGGATGTTTTCGTACACTCCAGCGCACACGACGCAATCAACGCCGCAGCTTGGTTTAGGTCGACTGTACCCGTCGAGTTTGATCAACTACATGGCTGATTGCAATACGAAGCATTTGCACGTGACGAACAACGGCAACGCAAACGTGGAGTATTACCCGAGAATAAACGATGTGTCAAACGCGGGTAGGGTGTACATCTTTGGTGCGTGCTTCAACTCGCGCGATCAGAACACGTGCGCGGTGCCGTCGGATACGCATCCGGCGGGGTGTAAAGACGCCACGGCAGGTTCGCAAACGAACACGAACACGGCGACGACGACTGGAAACACGCGAAAAGGCAACGCGGCTGAGCAATCGACGGTGTCAACCGCTACCGATATTGAAGACGAAACGTTAACGAATACGGATGAAACCGGAGATGCGTCGGCGGCGGCGGCGACGACGACCTCTATCGCTTCGCAATACACGCCAATCACCAACGCGAACATCCACGAAGCCGTGACTGAATGCCTGGGTTACGAACCGCTCGCCGGTGAATGTCCGCAGAGTCAATATGGCGTCATGTCCGATTGGGATGTCTCTCGCGTGACGAACATGGACCAATTATTCTACGACCCGCCACGCGTTGGCGGCGATAAGATGAAATCATTCGACGGTATGCTCGGCGATTGGGACGTGAGTTCCGTCACTTCGTTCGAGAAGATGTTTAAAAACGCTAACGCGTTTAAAGGCACGAACTTGTACAACTGGGACGTCTCGTCGGCGACGAACATGCACGGTATGTTTGAACATGCGGAAAGTTTTGTCGCGAGAATTTCCGGGTGGAACGTCGGAAACGTCAAAACTATGGCCACCATGTTCCAAAACGCTTTGAGCTTCAACCAACCGCTGAAGGATTGGGACGTTTCCTCCTGCAAAGATTTCGCGCGGATGTTTTCCGGCGTTTTCGAAAGCGGTTTCGCGCAAGACGTCTCTACGTGGAACACCAGAAACGACGCCAACATGAACAATATCTTTTTCCACAACGATGCGTACGCGGCGAAATTTACGTGCGCGAACGCCGATAGTGGGCCACCGAGTTCGTGCAAAGCAAAATCGGTCTCAGAAATGATCGCCGCGGCGATGGGTACGGACGAAGAGGACGGGAGAAAGTTCTCAAAAAAGCACTCTTCTTCGTCTAAACGCGGCACCACCAGTAGTAGTCATAGCAGTAAGAAAGCGTCATCAAAGTCGAAGAAAGATAACGACGTCGAGTTCGTTCCGCAAGTCCATTCCACCGCGGATTCCGAGGCGGAGGATATGGTGATGGAAGCGACTGAAGTCGCTCGAGGGGGGAAATCTTTGTTCAACAAGTTCGGCTCGTTCTTCGGAAGTACCGGCGGTAAAAAATCTGAAGAAAAAGACGACGAGTTGACGTACGCGGATTACAACTCCGAAGATTTATACGGCGCGACTTCGCAAGAATCCGAGGGTTTTGATGCCACCTCCGAGGAAGCCGGAGGAGGAGATCAAAACGTCCTCGACGGCGTCGTCGCGCGCGAAGAAGAAGAAACGAAAGAAGAGGAAGGTCAACTCGGCTCGGACGAGAACGAGGAAGAGGAAGAAGAAAACCTCGACGAGTGGGGAGAACCGCTGAACAAATACGCCTCCGACCCGGTGAAGCCTAGAGTCATCCGCCAAACCGGTCACGTGGACTTGTTCGGAACTTTATCTTCTTCTTCTTCGGAGAAGAAGAAGACGAAGAAAGCGCTACACAAGCACTAATGCCTCGTCGCGGCGACGAGAGACGAGAGACGAGAGAGGAAGGACTGAAAGTCTCTCCTCTTTTATACACACTGTACACTTAAAACCACATCACGACATTATTATCATCATCATCATTCTTAGACATTAACGACGATTGTTTTAATCCACATTATTACTATTATTATTTACACACGTACATATCGTCGTCGTCGAGACCGTTCTCTTCGTCTCGTCTCCCAAGTACGAAGCGATCCCTAAACTGAAGCGAGATTGAAGCCGCGGCCAAAATTCAATCCGTCTGCACTTTTCCTCCCTCGACTGCTTAAAGCGCGCTCGAGTTGCAGTTTCTGTTTCTTTTTCTTATTATCGCACATATAATGAACACCACTGTTACGAATACTGCGGAGGAGAAACCGCTTTTGGCGAAAGCCAGAGGATCGTTGGACTCTTCTTCCTCCGCGTCGACGTCTCTCGAAAAGAATGGATTTTCCCGCGCGAGCAAAATGGTTGCCGGCGCGGCCGGTCTCGCCTTGGTCTCCGCCGGGACGCTTTCCGCGTCGAGAGCGCACCAAGCGTTTAACGGTCTCGGTTCTGCGGCATCTGCGGACGTGGTCACGTTAACCTTGGGGTGTTCACCGACCGATTTGTTATCTTTGTTGCCGTTTGAACCGAAAAGCTGGACAAAGGCTGAGGTTGGAGTGAAATTCGTCTCCTCCGCGATGTCGAAAACGTTTGATTTCTCACGAGCGAAAGAGATGGTTTCGACGTCGCAATGCGGGGTGTACCAACTCCCGTATCAAATGAGCGAGAACAGCAAGTTTGGTTTCTATTTATACGAGAAAGGGAACCCGAGCAATCACATGTCAGACATCGGCGCGCAAGTGAAGGGCGGTCCGGTGACGGAGTCGTCTATTCGAGCGGCGGGGTGGTTGAACGATAAGAACGCGGCGACGAAGAACGCGAAGACGATCGACATCGAGGACATGCGTAAAGCGGCGAAGAAAGACGCGCAAGATGCGGATGCCGCGGCGAAGAGAATCGCGGAGAAGACGTTTCACACCAAGACGGAGACGGTGACGCAAAGAAGCGCGGCGGCGAGCGGCGACGAAGTCGTTTCCAACCTCGGCTTGGTCGAAACGAGAACGTATTCTAACTTTAACGGCAACGCGAGAATCAAGTCCGACACGATTGCTTGCGATGGTTTGAAGAAAACGTGCACGTTGAAATCGTGCGCCGGTGCCGCGTGTACGGAATACACCAAGCACGACTGCGACGCCGGCAAGCCGGGGTGCAAAGTCTCCGCGGATTTCAAAAACCCGGCGGATGTTGCCGTGAGAACGACCGAGGAGAAGAAGTTTTTCCAAGCGACCATGACGCCGCAAGAAAAGACGCGCGAGCAAAACAGAGATATGATCCAAAAAGCGCAAAGAGATTTGGGAACGACGGTGGAAGTGTTGCCGACGAGAAGACGCTTGTTGTCCAAGATTTTTGACATCAAGAACTCCGTTCAAACCTCGTTGCCGGAAATGGGCTACGGTCAATCCCATCCGACCAGAGTTATTAAGTATATGGCCTCGTGCACGACGAAGCACGTCACGGAAGATGCGGAATTCTACCCGAGAATCCACGACGCGTCCAACCCGGGCCACACGTACGTCTTCGGTTCGTGCTTTAACAACAGAGACCAACAAACGTGCAAGTTACCGACAGAAGTCTTGGCGCCGGGATGCCCGGGCTCTTCCGCGACTTTAGCCAAATCGGTGATTAACCCAATCACGAAAACGGCTTCTTTGTCTGGTGACTCGTTGCATTACTTGACGAATGACAACATCCAAATGGAAGTCGCGAAATGTTTAGGCGACGACCCGATTAAAGGCGACTGCCCGAAACAAAAGTTTGGCAAGATTTCCTCCTGGGACGTTTCCAGAGTCACGGACATGTCGCAACTCTTCGACCACCCGCCGTTGAAGAACAAAAACGACCGATATTCTTCTTTCAACGGTGATCTCGGCAACTGGGACGTCTCGCACGTCACGGACATGAAGTTGATGTTTAGCCGCGCCTTGGCGTTTGAAGGGAAGAACATCAACAAGTGGGACGTCAAGAATGTCGAAAACATGTCTGGTATGTTTAAACACGCGGATAGATTCAACGCGATGATTTCTGGCTGGAATACTGGCAAGGTGCGCAAAATGAACGTCATGTTCCAAAACGCGTTTGCGTTTGACCAAGACATTTCTCGCTGGGACGTCTCTCAAGTGAATGATTTCACGAGAATGTTCGCGGGTACCTTCGACAAAGGTTTCGGTCAAGATATTACCAGCTGGAGCGTCAAACCGCACGCGAGACAAGTCGACATGTTCTTTGAAGCGTATAACTTCCAATCGAAGTTTGTGTGCGACCACGTCGACCACGGACCAATCTCCTCGTGCGTCGGCGCAGCCGCGAGCGCCGGGAAGAGCGAATCCGAATTAAAGGAAATGGCCAAGAAGAAGGCGGCTGAAGACGAAGCCGACGATGACACCGACGTCGAAGAGAAGGCATCCTTCTTCGGTAGATTCAAGCATTGGTTGCAAAACTAACTTTTTTCGTGTTACAAGATGCAACTTCATCACCTTTTAAAAATTTTATTATATATGTTGTTATTAAATGTAAAATTATTATATTCCATTACTAGGAACACCAGTTACTAGTTCTCTATCTCTATCTACATCATCACCTTCCTACGCGGCGGCTTGCCTGTGTTTCTCTTCTCTGTATCTATCTATCTATCTATCTATTATGCGTGTATCCTCGTTTTCTTATTCTACATCTTATTCTAACATCTCTCGCGCCAACACGTTCGCCAACACCGCGTCGTCCATCTCCACCTCGTCGCACCCACCAACGCTCTCCGCCAACGCCGCCGCCAACATGTGTTTACACATCAACTTCTCGTCCCTGGAAACCACGTCCCACGTAAAACCTTTGCACGCGCAAAAATGGTCCGGGTACGTCAGATGTTGTTGTTGTTGTTGTTGTTGTTGTTGTTGTCCGCCGCCGCCGCCGCGGTAGTCGTCGTTCATCGTCGCGCCGCCACCATTCATACCACCACCACCACCACCATTCGTCGTCGTCGTCGTCGTCGTCGCCTTCACCGCGTACACCGTTCGTCTCGATTTTTTCCCGATAAACCTCGTCACCCCTCCTCGACTCGAGGCGACGTCCAGCGCTCTCCCCAAATTCGTCTCGCCAAAGATGCACTCCAAAGCGACCAAATCCTGTTCGCTCAAGCCTTTCTTTTTCTCGCGAATGTCTCTGAATATCGCTCGAGCGATGTTCCCTATCGAGCACGCGTTTTGCACGCCGCGTCCTCCGTGTTTTTCGGTGAGTCGTTCGATGTCTTCGTCTTCCTCTTCTTCTTCTTCTTCTTCATCCTCCGTGTCGTTGTCTTCGTCTCGGTTCGCGTCGTTTCCAATTTTGAATGTCTCTCCCTCCCCGCGCAAAGTTTTATTCGCGCGTTTTGTACTACGCGTCGTCGTCGCGTTGTTACTCGTCGCGTTTTCGTGACCCCCCATGCCGTTGCTTTTCCTCCTCGACGAATTCGTCAAAGTCTTTTGTCCGAGACTGTCGCCCACACCCATGAACGCCGGGTACGCCGACCCGGAGATGCATTCGTCCTCAACCGTCATGTGATTTCTGGGGGAAACGCAGATTCTCGTTCGCGCCTCACAGAGGTGTTTGTTGTTCGCGCGGCGTGTACACAACAGTTTTGAGTCGATTTTTACGGGACGCTTTGCAGAGGAAACAACGAAAGAGAGAGTCATGCGCGAGGAGGAGGCGACGCAGGAGAGGAGGAGGAAGACGACGACGACAAGCGTGGAGAAGAAGCACAAAAGGAGAATCATCTCGAGGGGCGAAGAGAGCGAAGAGAGCGAAGATGATTCAGAGGACGACGACTTTGACGGGAAAGACGACGACGACGAAGAGAAAGACGAAAAAGCGTTGAATGCTACGAATAACGAGAGAAAGATGGTGAAGAACAATAACGACTTTGACGACACTCCCGTTTATTCCGCCGATGCCGCCGCGGATGCGCTCGCGACGACGACGAATGAGACGACGGTTGAGAAGAACGAAACGAACGGCGACGACGACGACGCGAAGACGAATGAGACGACGAAAAGGAGGCGTCTTCGAACGCTTCGAAACGACGCCTACGCGCGAAAAAAAGAGCGTCGTCAAAATCGATTCGGCGTTCCAGCGACGGCGCTCGTGACGTCTGTGGTACACAAACTCCGCGAAGCGTCTCGAGCGTTGATCGACCACTTGAGCAAAGGAAGAGACGAGGCCGAACGGATATTCGAGAAGATTGGAAGTAGCGCGGAGGAAACGAAGTGCGCCGCGCACGAGATTGAGAACGCGAGCAAAGAGATCGACGATTTGTTGCGCACGCTCGTAGACGCGGGAGTACGTCCCGCAAAGGAGGAGAAGAAGAAGGAGAAGAAGAACGTCGTTCGCGGCGGCGGCGCGTAAAGGCGCACGAGACGCTCTCGGTACGCGCGAGCGGATACTACTCCTCATAGCACGTACGAATAGCACGTAATACTAGCACAATCCGAGTAGACAGTCGCAAATGAGCGTTCGCACGAAACGTGTTCTTCGCGGTGTGCGACTTTCTTGCGTCTTAAAACATCGCGATCAAAGTAGTCTCTCGCCTTCGCTTCGTCTTTTCGTTTGTTTCTTCGAATCTCGTTGGAAACCGAATGTGCGACACAAAACGACACTTTGAACGGACTTTTGCAACGACCACAAAGAGACAGAACATTTCAACGACGACAACAACAACAACATGTCGACGACACCGAACGAACGCGTGGTGGTTGAAACTTGTGCGGCGAAAAGTCTCGATGATGATGACGTCGTTTTAGAGATGATTCGCGCGTGTGCGCACAAAAACCAGTGCTATTCCTGCGGCGAAGATGAATCCGTCGTCGACGAGAAAATCGTCAACGACGAGTGCGCGTACACGTTCGCGTCGCCGTTCGTTCTTTCTAGTTGCGAAAAAGAACAACAATGTCGTGGGATTTTCGTGAACATGAAAACGCGTCGCGCGGTGAGCAGGAAGTATTTACGCCTGGATTCGAGAAAGACGAACAGGCAAGGTTTGTATCTCGAGAGACGGTTTCGGAAGGTTTTCGATGATGTCAAAATCGAGGAAGACGAGAAAGAAGAGAAGAGAAAAAGTACTACTATTACGAAACTGGGCGTAGGAATACACGGCGGATTCGAAGAGGAAGATTTCGCGAAACCGAAATATACAGTCGCGAAGGAGGAAAGGATCGTCGTGTACGATTGCGAGCGAGACGTGATCTTGGCGGGAATGAAGGTGGATTTTGAAAAGGATCGTCAAACGGAGGAGGCGCGAAACGACGACGCGTCGTCAAAGTTGCCGACGGTTGTTTTCGAGTGCGCGAAAACCATCTCGAAAAAGGAAGGTTACGACGCGAAGAAGGACGTGATGGCGAGTTGGGAGGACGTGCCGAATGTTTCCAAGTATAGCGAGAATTTAGTGCAAGTGAAGAGCGAAGGGAAGACGAGGATTTCGCCGGATCCAAAGACGTGGAAATGTTTTGAAACCGGGGAGACGACGAATTTATGGTTGAACTTGAGCGACGGCGTCATCGGAAGCGGGCGCAGACATTTTGACGGGAGCGGTGGAAACGGGTCCGCGTTGAGACATTACCAGAGCGAAAAGACGAAAGGAAACGAGTATCCGCTGGTGGTCAAGTTAGGCACGATTACGCCGGACGGGGCGGACGTGTATTCCTACGCCGCGGATGAAGACGACGCGGTCACCGATCCCAAATTGGCCGAACACTTAAAATTTTGGGGCATCGATATCATGTCGCAAGTGAAAACTGAGCAAACGATGAACGAGATACAAATCGATAAAAATCGAACGTTTGAGTTCGACGCGATCACGGAGCACGGGAAGGATTTAAGAGAAGTCAGCGGTGAGGGGTTGATTGGATTGAGAAATTTAGGGAACTCGTGCTACGTGAACTCCGTCGTGCAAGTGATGAAAGAGTGCGCGAACGTGAGGAAAGTGTTCGCGGACGAAAAGCAGAAAGAGCACGTTTTTGAAACCGGAAACAGTGGTGGAGCCAAAGCAATCGAGAACGATCCGTTGGCGCAAACCGTAAAACTTTTTTCCTCGTTGACTTCCAGCGAGTACGCGCGGACGAGCGAAGAACTCTCGGACGAAACGCAAAAGAAACAAGACTTGCGAGGATTAGCGGAAGGTTTAGCGCCTCGAATGTTTAAGCGGTTGATTGGAGAAGGTCACGCGGAGTTTTCCACCGCACGACAGCAAGACGCGCGCGAGTTTTTCGAGCATTGCTTAGAGAAGTTTGACAAATGGCAAAAAGACGGAGTTCGCGAATCTCGGTTTTTCGCCAACGAACACGCCGGTGGTGTTGCTCTTAGTTCAATTAGCTCCGAATTTCAATTCGAGACTTTAGCAAGGACCGTGTGCGGAAGCTCGCACAAAGCGAAGTTCGAAGTAGGTTCGCACACAGTTTTAGATATGTGCGTACCGAGAGAAAAGGCGGTGAAAATAGAAACCACCAAAGAGGAACTAGAAACGGCCGCGTCAAAAAGACAAAAGAAGGAAGGCGAAGAGGACGCTCCCGCACCGTTAGAAGTTCCGTTTGCGACGTGTTTAGAAACGTTCACGCAAGAATCTATCATCGAAGACTATTATTCGCCGGCAATTCAAGGGAAAACGTTTGCGACGAGGAAGACGTTTTTGAAAACTTGTCCGAACGTGTTGGCTCTGTGCGTGAATCGATACTACGTCGGCGACGATTGGAGACCGACGAAGATGGATTGCGTGGTGAACGTTCCGGAAAGACTCAACATCGAAAGTATGCGAGTTGACGAGAAAAAAGACGTGGATGCATATGAATTGTTGCCGGAAGACGTGGACATGGATGCGAATGCGGCGGCAAATGCAGCCCCGGCGGCGAAGGAAATCACCGCGGACGACGCGATTGTCGCGCAGCTCGTCGCCATGGGTTTTAGCGAAAACGGGAGTAAACGCGCCGCTATCGCGACAAGCAACGCGAGTGCGGAAGTCGCCATGGAGTGGGTTTTTGCACATTCCGAGGACCCAGATTTTAATGACCCGCCGGTGACCACTATGGATTTGAGTAAAGACGTCGACAAAACGAATAGCGTTTCGGTCGAAGCGATTTCGCAACTCGAATCGATGGGATTTTCGAGCGCGGCGAGCCGAACGGCGTTACGCGTGAGTGGGAATAGCAACAGCGTCGAAGCGGCGTGCGAGTGGCTCTTCGCAAACATGGACAATATCGACGACGCGTGCGCGAAAGCTGTACGCGAGTTGGAGGAGAAAGAACAAGCTGGAAGAGACGCGTCATCGACCGATGATACTACTATGAACGAAATAATCGACGGTAAAGGCGAGTACGAGTTATTCGGCGTGGTCAGTCACATGGGTTCAAACACGGCGTGCGGTCATTACGTCGCCCACGTCAAAAAGAACAACCAGTGGATTCTCTTCAACGACGAAAAAGTTGCGGTCAGTGAAAGCCCGCCCCTCGGATTAGGCTACTTGTACTTTTTCCGAAGACTTTGAGCGAACAGAACTAACTACAGTACCGACGACGTAATAGTTTTTTTAATACATCGTCGAGGACTGCGTACCTAAACTCGACGATAAATTCTAAACTTCTAGTATTCCGCTTTGAAAAATGGCCACAGCTTTGGTCGGCTTCGTCCAAACTAATTTGCTCGTCGCCGCTCTCTCGTCGCCCACGCGACTGGCGACGAAATTCCACGCTTTCACTTGACTCGACGGCGAAAACACCGGCGTGCTCGCTATTTTCGAAATCACGTCCAAACTCTCTCGATCGACTCGTCCGAAAATGATATTCTTCCCGTCTAAACTCGGAACCGGCGCCGGTCCAGTCGTTATTATAACTTCACTATAAACGTTGCCATCGAAGGGACTCGCCGTCCGACTTCCGTCGTAACTCAACGCCAACGAAACCGTGCCCGGTTTCAAATGGTTCCCGCGAAACGCCGACGCCTTTGTTAAATCCGCGTTTCGCTCGCCCGCGCTAAACGTCCCCTCCGGTACCGAAACTTGTCCTAAACGTTTGCTCCCGTTCGCACCAAACGCGATAAACTCTCCTTTCCGTATGTCGTGGAAAACAGTTCGGTCGTACGCGCCGCTCTCGACTAACTTGCGAAACATTTTCTCCGTATCTGGACACTTTTTCCCATACAGACCAATTTTCACTCTCCCGATTTTCTCGGCGTCTCCTACCGAACACACCGCGTCTCCACCCAACGCCCTTTCCGCGCGAACGATAGATTCGCACAGGCCGATGTCAAAGTACGCGCAGGACGTTATTTCATCTTCTTCACTCCACTCCTCAACAGACTTTGCGTCGGCATCATTCAACAGAAGGGAGAAAAAGACAACGAACGCGCTCGTTAAAGAAGGAAAGGAAACCAACAACGCTTCGCGTCTTCTGCTTTTCCTCTCAAAATTCGTCGTCGCAACAACAACAGTCTCATTACTTTTGCGCTTCTCTCTTTTCCTCCTCGTCTCTCCTTTTCCTCCTCCTCCTCTGTCGTTCTTCAAAGAGAGCGCATTCGTATGAAAGAAAGCAGAGGGGGAGAGAGAAAAGGTCGACGGCATTTTTTTCAAAGGCACCCTCTTTTTTTTTTTGAAGACACAGTTCGCCTCATTAAGTAAAAAGAAGAAGCGCAAACTTTTCTCTCATCTCTCTTCTTTGTTTTAGTACGCGCGTTTAAGAAGAAGAAGCGCGTAATAAAAGTCGTTCTTATTAAAAACGAAGACATGTCGCCGACGCACAGTAAGAAGTTTTGTTGTTGTCGTTCTTTTTTTGTCCTCCGCTTTTGATTGATGATTTTGATTTCGTTCGATTGAATAATACTACGTGAGGAAAAGCTTGAAAATTGTTGGCACTTTTATATATAATATTGACGCGCACTTTCTCTTCTTCTTCGGTCTTCTTTTCCGGCGGTCGATACTACTCACGCGTCGTAAAGGTATATGTTTCGCGAACAATAAAGGCGGCGCGGGGAAAACGTTCATGGCGTACCAACTGGCGTGCGAAGCGGCGCGCGCGAAACCAGATTCCAAAATTTTGGTCGTTGATTTCTCAATATATTCGGATATTTCAGCGTTGTTAATGGGAGGGTCCTCGCGAGACGGCTTCGGGAGACCGATGAAAGGACTACAAGTGGCCGTGGATGCGGTGGATCCGGACGAACGAGCGGACGCGTTGGTTCGAGATTTAGAGTTGGCCGCGTTGAGGAAAAAGTTGAGGAGAGAAGACGAGGAGGCGTCCTCGTACGGGAGCGTGGCCGCCCCGGCGCAACAACATCGATCGATTTTTGGGGCGTATTTCACGCCGTCGCCTGGGAGGATCGAGCAAATGAAGAAGAAACAGGAAGAGGAGGAAATTGTGGATTTGACGAAATACGCGGCGCAACCGGGGAAGTATAACGAGAACGTTCCGAAGAACTTGTATTTAATCGCCGGGTGCGGGCAGGAGAGTTGGAGTTTGGAACACACGCAGGATATCGTCATGGACGACGGTTCAGGGCAGCAAGACATTCCTCTGTGGGCGAGAACTGGCGACGAGTGGTTTCCTGCCGCAAAGGAGATGGAAAAAGCGATTTTATCGTTGCCGAAGGAGTTTGATACGGTGTTTGTGGATACCGACCACCTTTCGGCGTGCGTTTTGACAAAGTTGGCTTTGGCTTCGGTGAAATCAGTTGTCGTCCCGTTGTCGTTCGACGACGTTGATTTTAATCGATTGTTTCAAGACGTCACCAAGAACGCCTTGTTCCAAGACGTGATGATTGATATGGACATCAAGAACCAGTTGAAAGCGAGAGTGAAGAAAATGGTGTTCACTCGCGTGGACAAAACGGCGAACAAGCCGACGTCGACGCCGCGAGGCATTCACTCGCCGTTTACGCCCACGAAAACGACGCAGGCGCAAATGGACGACATGGCGCAACAAATGTGGGCGGCGTGTGAACACAGCGAGTACATCAAGAGTCTCTTTTCCGGCATCGAGGATTTAAAACCAGAAGGAGGGAGCTTAACGCAGACGTTCGTGAGAAAGTACTTTTCGACGTTCAAGTTAGTGCCGGATTTGGCCGCGAACATTTCGAAAATGAACGGGGTGCCTTTGTGCGTGATGACTGGGGACACGTATACCGCCGCGAGTGGTTTGAGTGGGAAATCCGACGCCGGGAGTTTGACCGCTTTGAAAGTGGAGTTACAGTACGAGTGCCAAAGCATTTTGGACGACACTTTCAACGCGCCAGTCACGGCTTCGTAAGAAGAAAAGAAAGAAAAGGGGGATAGGTAGGTAGAACAGCAGCAGCAGGAGGAAAAGGAACACATACACACACAGAGAGAGAGAGAGAGAAAGAGAGAGACATAGCGCGCGAAACTTTAGTCGCGCGAGTAATATATACGTAATATAACACAGAGAGACAAAAACATCTTTTTGAATTTCCATTCATCAAAGTACATTACAAAAATTTCTTCTATCGCGCTATAGCAGGTACCTGTACACATATCGTATCGTACATGTATTCCTTTTTTCTTTCTACTTGTTATTGTTATGCTCTACTAAACCGCAGTATTTCGGCGGTGACTGTGCGAACGTCGCAAATGTGATCGCAAATGTTGGGAATGCGACGAGTTCGCGTGCGCCTGTTTCCTTTGCTCCGCGAGCGCGATGGTGTGAATCATCAAAAGCGCTTGCACGCAATAACAAACGCTGCCCATGACGTAGCCAACAAACAACCACAACGCACCTTTTACAAAACGCGCGTGATCTGCTTTGATATCGTGGTTTGTTGGAAAGTCATTGCCATACGGCGAGCTCGATGCGTTACCGCTGCTATTCGGCGTCGTCGTATGATTATTGTTCGCCATCTCATCGTAGAGTCTTTCTAATACCATCGATACCATCGATGAGGACACGGTTTCGTTATGCGTCGTCGAAGAAGTAGAAGGCGCGCCGCTCGCCATGCTATTCGCCACTGCAAACGTTGACGCTGGCGGTGTCATTATCGCCCCGATTAAAAATAACCACGATCCGATTAAGGAATAAAATGAAATTTTTTCGTGCGCGCCGTTTGGTAACAGAAAAGGATTCCACACCCACTGGCGTTTACTCGCGCACCAATAAAACCACGAGCCGAAGAGATAAGCTAACGCACCGCAGTGCCCAGTTCGCACTTCGACTACGGTGGACATTTGCACGAACTGCTTTCGATCTTCCGAGGAATCAAAGTGCGTGTGATACCACCAGTGACCGTGATGCGTACTGTTCGTATTCGCGTGTATTGGAACGGTAACCCAGTGCGCGGAATCTGCAATCACCATCGTCGCTATGATTTCGGCGACGAACAAACCGCTTCCGATTAACGTCAACAGCGCTCCAATCAATTCTAACTTTCTCGTTCGTTTAATCCACTCGTCGTTATTTTCTCTCAACCACATCTGTCTGCTCGGTTCCATCTCGCGTGTTCGTTGTTCAAACAAAACCACGTTCAAATCGTTCTCATCTCGTATTTGCTCTCTCAATCTTGCATCACCCCCGAATTTCACGCGTCGCTTATTTTTCGCTCTCGAGTACTTCCTCTTTGCTCGGTAGGACGCCCACAGCGTTAACGCGCTCGCAAAAAAGAAGAAAAAGCCGCCGATTAAATACGGAACCAGTTCAGCTCTCACGTACATCTCTGGGTTTCTCGTCACCCGGCGAAAACACGAACACGCGGAACCGACGACGCAAAACAAAGCGGCGAATAAGAAACACATGGCCACCCACCAAGACAACGAATCAAACTTCCAACACCAACGGAACCGAAACAAACAGTAGTTTCTCGGGTCTTCGATAACACTCGTATTATTAGTATTAGTATTAGTATTCGCCCCTGTCGAAGGATGCACCGCGAGTAAAGCGATGTCGTCCTCATCGATTGAAAGCGTTTCGTTTTGTTCTTTGTCTCCTTCTTCATCTTCGCAACATTCTTCGCCGCCCGAGACGTCGGCATCGTCATCCTCATCCTCCTCCTCGGACGACGACGAAGAAGAAGAAAAAGAAAAAGAAAAAGAAGAAGAACGGGGACGATGTGCTTCGGAATCTGACTCCGAGGATTCAGAAGAACAACTCCTCTCGATCTCCTCTCCGTCTTCGTTCACTTTCACCCTCTCTTTCGTCCACGGGTCTCTCCTGTACACGAAAAATCCTTCCTCCTCCTCTTCTTCTTCTTTCGCTCTTCGTCGTTTACGTCGTCTTCGTCGTCTTCTCTCGACGGGGTTTACGTTCATCATCGTCTCAAAGTTGGGTAAAACAAAAAGCACATTTTTGATAAGAGTCTTCTTCTTCTTCAGTGCTTCTCTTTTTTCAAACGCCTTTCGCGCGACAACAAAAACCGCAAAAGCCCAACACGACTACGAACAACGAAACCCCTCCTCTTCTTCACAGTCTTCCTCTCGACGAACGAGAGAACGAGAGAGAGACAAAGCCACCGCGTATTCCTTCAATCTCACACTTTACTCCGAGAGAAAGAAAAATGAAAAGAACGGAAGAAGAAGACGAAGAAGAAGCAAGAAGAGACGACAAAAAAAAAGTATTTAGGGTTTGAAAAAAAACACAGTGCACTTTTTTCTCTCATCAATTAAATTCGTCAGTCAGAACTCGATCCGAGTTTTCTTTCGTCTCTTCGTCCTCGTCGTCATGACGAACGAGGAGGACCGAGAACCTCTCTTAGCGAGGAGGACGATTCAGACGACGACGACGCGAGCGAAGAAGACAAATAATACTAATTCGATTTTGATGAACAACACGGGGGAAACTTTTTATTCCTCGTTTACGTCGTTTACCTCGTGTACGTCCAGGTGGGGGAAGATGATTTTCATCTTCTTTTTGGCCGCGGCGACGATTGGAGGATTGCTCGGCGTCGATCTGTCGCCGCGCAGAAGGGATGATGATGACGATGGACGTTTACTCGCGCAGAAACAAAGGCATCGTTATCAGCAGCGGCATCAATTTGGCGAGGCATTATCATCGTCGTCGTCATCGTCGTCGTCATCGACGACACAGGCGACGGC
>Ga0209309_10001714_pt1 | contig 21190 bp, 18 predicted proteins | sample COGITO_mtgs_1204_2_FD_184807 | JGI IMG/M metagenome (GOLD analysis project Ga0209309, IMG submission 184807) | Pelagic marine microbial communities from North Sea - COGITO_mtgs_120412 (SPAdes) (version 2) | ecosystem: Environmental > Aquatic > Marine > Epipelagic ... | reverse complement strand
CTCTAGCGGCTTCTATTGCCGCATTTAGTGCAAGTAAGTTTGTTTGATCGGAAATACTGCGGATCACACTTAAAATATCGCCAATGTGTTTTACATGTTCTTGCAACACGTTTACTTGGGTAACTGTAGCTTTTACGGTCACTGAAATTTGTTCAATTTCGGCGGCAACTTTTTGTACTGCAACACTACCTTGCTGTGACAACTGCGCGGTTATTTTTGAGTTATCTTCTGTTTGCCTAACTGAATCGGCTACAGCATGAATACTGCGGCTCATTTCTTCTAGGCTGCTTACTGCCGAGTTTGTATAAGTGACTTGTGCGTCAGCGGCACTAAGTGCTTGCTGCGAGCCAGACGCTACGCTTGCAGAGTGGGTAGAAAGCTCTTCAGATGAGTTAATAATGCTATCTACAATGGTTTTTAATTTAGATTGCATCACCCCTACAGAAGCCATCATGCTATTTGGGCAACACGACTGTACATCGCCTCTTAAGTCGCCTTGGGCAATAAGGGCAATTACTTCGGCAGCTTCTTGTGGCTCGCCGCCTACTGAGTTTCTGATTAGTTGGCTAATAACATACGCAACGCTTGTGCCTATTAAAAAGGCAAGTGCGGTAAGCGCAATCATCCATGTTTTAAATGAGCTGGCTACTTCGCGGGTATCGATAGTGGTGGCTTGATTTGCCTGTTCTTGCAGGTTTATAAATTGATTTATAACATTTAGCCACTCGGTAAACGCAGGGCGCGCATCGGTTAATAAAATACGCTCAGCTTCGTTTAGGTTTCCTGCGTTTTTAGCGTTTATTACACCTTGAATAAAAGGCTGAGTTCGCTGCTCTATTTGATTTATTTTATTAATTAAAGCGCGTTCTTCGCTATTCATATTACTTATTAGCTCGGCCATAGAGCGGCTTGAGGTTTGGTAAAATGCGTTTAGCTCTTTTATGCTATTTAACACGGTGCTTAAACTGCTTTGATCGGTAATTAGCACTACATCGCGCACGGCTATTGCTCTGTCGTGTACGCTGCCTCTAAAGTTAATTGCGTAACGTTGCTTTACCGAATTTACGTCGGTCATGTGGGTAATATTATTATTAATGAGGCTAACGCGCGAAATTCCAATAATGGTTAAAATAAGCATCATTGATAAAATTACGCCAAAACCGGTCGTTAAACGCATGTTTATGGTCATGGTTGATCCCAAGTGTGAGTCAATACGCGCAAGAGCAGCTTGTATTATTAGTGATTATTCTAAAATAATAGCAGCATTATGCCTTATTAATTAAAGTTTTATTAGCAATAAGGGATTGTTTGTTAATTTAGTTTACAAGCGTAACTTTGGTGGGGTTATTTTGCAGGCATATTTACAGGCATAAAAAAGGGGCTAAATGCCCCTTAATGTTACATAAAAATATTATATAAAAGTAGTTAGTCGTACTTTGCTTCTAGTTCATTAGCTGTATGAAACTTCTCATGGCTTTGTAATTGTTCGTCGTATTTAACGAGGTTTTCAAAGTGCGCTAATTGACCTGAGTTTTTAACAATTTCAACAATAAACGACATCATAAAGTCAGCACCCGTTAGGGTATCGCCCACTAAATAACGTTTACCTTCAAGGCGGTCGTTAAAGTAGCTAATTACTTTAGCTGTTTCGGCGTCGGCATAGCCTTCTAAAAACTGTGTTTTAGCGCCGTCTTTAAGTACAAACATTTTAAGTAAAAGCGGTAAAATTGCTGAGCTTTCTGCAAAGTGCAGCCATTGTTGGTAGTCAACGTATTCAGCGGTATCTACTTTTGGAGCAAATTTACCGTTACCGTATTTAGTAATAAGGTAGTCGGTAATAGCGCCTGATTCAGCAATAATTAGGCCGCCGTCTTCAATCACTGGTGACTTACCAAGTTGATGAATATGCTTTAATTCGTCAGGGGCTAAGAAAGTGTCTTTATTGCGCTGGTAAGCGACGATTTCGTAGTCAACATTTAGCTCTTCTAAAAGCCAAATTACACGTTTAGAACGGGATTTATTTAAATGGTGTAGTTTGATCATGTCAGTCCTTTTGTGGCTTGTAAGGGCTTAGCCTTACAAGCCGTTTAAAATTAAAGTGGGTGATTAATTTTAACCACAGTTTTACCAAAGTTTTTACCGCATATCATATCGTTGAACGCGCCTACTGTATTTTCGATGCCTTCTACCATGTGCTCACGGTATTGAATTTTTCCGTCTTTTAGCCATTTTTGCATGTCTTGTGCAAACTCGTCGTAACGGTCGCCGTAATCATCAAAAATGATAAAACCTTGCATTTTAATACGCTTAGTAAGCAATTGACCCATTAGCATACCTAAACGGTCAGGACCTTCTGGTAAGCTAGTTGCGTTATATTGCGATACTAAACCACACAGTGGTACGCGCGCTGCGGTATTTAATAGTGGTAGTACGGCGTCGAATACTTTTCCGCCCACATTTTCGTAGTAAACATCTATGCCTTTGTCGCAGGCTTTTTCTAGTTGCTCTTCAAAGTCATCGGCTTTGTGATCAATACACGCATCAAACCCTAGTTTTTCAACGGCATGTGCACACTTTTCACTGCCACCAGCAACACCCACTACTTTACAGCCTTTAATTTTAGCTATTTGACCAACCGTTGCGCCTACAGGGCCTGTTGCAGCTGCAACAACTACGGTTTCGCCTTCTTTAGGCTGGCCAATATCAAGTAAACCCATGTAGGCTGTAAAGCCAGGCATACCCATGATACCTAACGCGTACGAAGGATTTTCAGGCTCTTTACCTAATTGCATTAAGCCTTCGCCATCGGTAATGGCGTAGTCTTGCCAACCTGTGTAGGCAAGTACCCATTCACCGATCCTAAACTTATCGTTTTTAGACTCTTCTACTTGGCACACTGTTGCGCCAACCATTACATCACCAATATTAACAGGATCTGCGTACGACTTAGCATCGCTCATACGACCACGCATGTATGGGTCTAGTGATAAGTAAATAGTGCGTAGTAAAACTTCGCCGTCTTTTAATGCAGGAAGCTCTACCGTTTTTAATTTAAAGTTTTCATCTGTTGGAGCGCCATTAGGGCGTGATTCAAGAGTAAGTTGGCGACTAGTCGTAGACATATAAGATCTCCTATTAATATAAATAAACTACTTACCGAATGTTTACGCTTTTAAAATCGTGTTCAGCTAAACAATAATGCGCGGCTAAGCAGTATGAATATGTACAATGCGTACCTTAATAAAGGAGTTTTGGGCGGGTGGTTGATAATTCAACCTTTACAAAGTATTTATTCTAAACGATTTATTTAAGCTTGCTAAATATATGATTATTGTAAAAATCACCGTTTTTATAAATAGCCTGTTTAAGCACAGCTTCTTGTTCAAAGCCGTTTTGAGTAAGTGCTTTCATAGAGCCGGTATTACCAGCAAACACAGCACCAAAAACTCTGTTTAAGTGTGAGCTTGCAAACGCTTCATTGCATATAAGTTCAATAGCGCGAGTAATAATGCCTTGCCCCCAATAGGCTTTATTAAGCCAATAACCAATTTCGCCACTGTGGCTGTATTCAAATTCGCCGGGAGTTATACCAATACAGCCCGCAAATTGCCCATTTACAACAATGGCCTTAACCATTCCATTTTTAGAACCTTGGTTTATCCACCAATCAGCATCGGCTTGCGTATACGGAAACGGAATTTTTGACGATAGAAAACGCGTAACCTGTTTATCATTTAAGGTGCTAATAATAAAAGGCGCGTCTTGGGCTTTAAACTCTCTGAGGGTGATCATATTTTTTCATAAATTTTTAGTATGCATACTAACTTAACAATCATTTAAACGTTAAACAATCAGAACCTAAATTAAACTCTTTACGGCTATTACTTTGTTTTAAAGTCCTCTAATATAAGCAAAATATGATACCTGTTTAAGATACCTTTATGCACCCACACATAGCCGCCCTTTATAATAGCGCCCAAAAGCCAAGCCGTTTAATTATTGGTTTAATGAGTGGTACCTCGTTAGATGGGCTCGATGTAGCGCTTTGCAAAGTAACGGGCGCGGGCTTAAATACACACATCGAGGTTTTAAATTTTACCACCGTTGACTACAACGACGATTATAAAACTAAAATAAAGCAGGTATTTGCTAAGCGAGAATGCGATTTAGAACTTGTTACTTTATTGCACCCGTGGGTAGGTAAACTCCATGGCGATATGGTTAATCAGTGCTTACATACTTGGCAGGTAAACCCAGCAAGTATTGATGTAATAGCGAGCCATGGGCAAACCATTTACCACTGCCCGCAGTCGCAGCATAACCACAAAAGCTTTACTAATGGAACATTACAAATTGGCGACAGTGACCAAATAGCCGTTACTACGGGCATTACAACCATTGGTGATTTTAGGCAAAAACACATAGCCGCAGGGGGCGAGGGCGCACCACTTGCTGTGTATGGCGATTATTTGTATTTTTCGAGCGCTGCTGAGAGTCGGATTTTGCTAAATATGGGCGGCATTGCTAACTTAACGTTTTTACCCAAAAATGGTGATGCAAACGGCGTATTTAGCTCCGATATTGGCCCAGGTAATACCATTATGGATGCCTACGTACAGCAGCATTTTATAGGGCTACATTATGACGATGGCGCAAAAATAGCAAAAGCAGGCAAGGTAAATACGCCATTATTGAATGCATTATGTAATAACGCATTTTTTAAACTCCCAATGCCTAAAACTACAGGGCCTGAGGTATTTAACTTAGCGTATTTAAACGCCGCACAGCAACTTACAAATACTCACCATTTAAGCCATGAAGATATAATGGCCACCTTAAATATCTTTACTGCAACCGTTATAGCGAGTGCATTAAATAAGTGTGCAGAGCGCGCACAAAATTGTGTGGTGTATACAAGTGGTGGGGGTATTCATAACCCGTTACTAATGGCGCAACTTACAGCGCTTTGCCCACGTGTTAAGGCTTTTAAAAATACCGACGATTTAGGTATAAACCCTGATGCAAAAGAGGCTGTGTTATTTGCTATTTTAGCCAACGAATGCCTAGCAGGAGAGCAGCAACACCTAAGTAATACTGCACAAGGTATTGCGGGAGTTACTATGGGTAAAGTAAGTTTTGCAGACTAATAACTTATAAGTAGTGTCGCGTAATTTAAGTGCAGTGAGCACTAAAACAGCGATAAAAACGTAGAACCCATACTTGCAAAGTAGCTACGAACGCCCTGTGACTTGGTATGTTCAGTTGTTATTTGCTCAGGAATATAGCCTTGCTCAAATGCTTTAATGTACACATCGAGCTGTTGGCTTTCTTTTAAGGTCGTGTTTTTTCCGTGCAGCATCATTTGCACTACAAAACACTGGCTTTGTGTAATGTTACTTAAAGTTAGGTTTACAGTACCTGATTCAAGGTCTGCATTGCTCAACGTTTTTTCAGTAAAATACTGCGCCCCACGCGCACTGGGCTGCGTTGCACTTAGTGAAATAACATCGCTCTCATTTGCGCCATCAGGCAACACACACTGCAGCGTAATATTATGCGCAGCACTGGCTTTTAGTGATAGTTTTTCATATTCCATAGCGTGGCTCATCGCCGCAGACATAGAATCATCAAATGATTGCTGTGCAAATGTTAGTTGCACTAAGGGTGTACTCATCTTACTTAGTCTTCTTGAGTCTATTCATTTATCGGATAGAGATTATCGCGGATCAAGGTTACAGATTTATGACTAATTGCATAGATTAGTACAATTATTGAGTAGTTTGATCAAAGAGGATCTTTGTTGACGTTTTATAATGCTAGAAGGTGATTCCAGGCGATACTTCTAAAGATACGTTCTTAAATACGTTAAGTAATTTAGATATTCATTTACACCAAAATTCATTGATGGCTTGAATGAGTGTGTCAAAAATTATAAATTCAATAACAATTAGCGAGCCTATTGCGCATTCATTATATTTTTAAGTTTTTATTACGACAAAAAAGCAGATACTTAATTAGCATCTGCTTTTTAATTTTAACGAATAATATATAATTAAGCTTGAGGTTTAATTAAGTACTTCTCGCCTGTAGCTTGTTTAGAATAAGCGGCAATTGATTGTAAATGTAATACCTCAGCTAATGACACTTCGTGCGTGTAGTTGCTCGCAAAAGTAGTGGTGATTTCATTAGCAACGCGTTTGCGCATTTTCATTACTGTATCTGTGCCTAATTTACCTAAAGCATTAAATAACAAGAACCCGTTTACAGCCCAAGCAAAGCCAAAGTTACGATTAAGTGTAATAGGGCCTCGATCTAGCGCGCCATAAATATACACTTGTTTGAATGTATCAGAGCCATAAATCGTGTGCTCTTTCATATCGCGCGCAGCTGCCACTTCCATGCAGTTAAGTATGTCACTTGTTAGTTGGCCGCCACCAATAGGGTCAAACGCGATAGTTGCACCGGTTTCGATTATTGCAGCTGTTAGGTCAGCAAGAAAAGTGTCGCTGCTTGAGTTAACAATATATTTTGCACCCATATCGCGCAGTAATTTTTCTTGTTCTGGTTTGCGAACTATATTAATTAAATCAATGCCATCGGCAATACAAATACGGTTTAGCATTTGGCCAAGGTTAGAAGCCGCTGCGGCGTGAATAATGGCTTTATGGCCTTCAGCGCGCATGGTTTCTACCATTGCTAGTGCGGTGAGTGGGTTAACAAAAGATGATGCACCTTCTTTTGCGGTAGTCCCTTCTTTTAACTCTAGGCAACTTTGTACATTGGCACATATAAATTGACGATACGTACCGCCACCAATAACAGCCACTGTTTTGCCCATTAATGCTTGTGCGGCTGGCGATGAGCCTGCTGCCACTACGGTGCCCGCGCCTTCATTACCTACGGGTGTTGCTTTACCTACACGGGTTTTAAGTGATGGCATAAATTGAGCTGGAACATCGGCAGTAATTACTGGGTCTTCATCAATACCCGATTGCTTTGCAGTAGACATATCAGCTGCGCTGAATAAAACGCCTAAGTCTGATGGGTTTAATGGTGCAGCTTCAATGCGAATAACCACTTCATCGGCATTTGGCTTTGGCATCTCGATGTTTTTTAAGGCAAGTGTTAGTTTATTGTCTTCGCTGATAGTTGAAGTCAGTTGGATATTTTTATCTGTCATAAGTGTCTCCTGCAAAGAATTAAATTTGTTAAGCCAATCACATTATTGTATTGGCGATACGGTGTTAGTAATTAAAATTTAGAGTAGATTGCTTTTATAGCTACGCGTTATTTAGCGTTTGCTGCTTGAATTTGCGCTTTCACTTTTTGCATAAATTCAGCCATATTCGCTTGGCGATCGGCCTCTATGCTTTGGGCAATGGCTAATTGGCTCATTGATTCGTTCCACTTTTTCATGCCGGGAACTTGTGCAAGTACATCCCAATCAAGCTGGCTTGAGCCAAAGGCGCTAACTATGGTGTTTACGTAATAAACGTAAATGTCTGCCATTGTAAATTGCTCGCCTGCAATCCACGGCGAAAACTTACACACGCTACTTAAAGCGGTTACGCCACGCGTTAATACTTGGCGTACTTCGGCTTTAGTTGTTTCAGGTACTTCAGCGCCTGAAAATACATAAGGGATGAACCGTCTGCTTGGCAGTTCAAAATAAAGCTCTGCCATTTTCATAATTTGACGTACAACTGCGCGCTCACCTGCATCTTCAGGATATAGCGGGGTTTGTGGGTACGACTCTTCTATAAAGTCGCAAATAACACTCGACTCTGAAATATTAAGCCCGTTAGCTGTTGTGATTGCAGGCACTTTGCCTGCAGGGCTGATTGCTAGTAACTCTTCACTACCGCCGTAAACAAGGTGTTCTTTAAATGGCAGTTGTTTGTGTAAAAGTACATGTTTAACTAGGTTGTAATAGTTGCTAGCAGCAAAACCGTGCAAAGTAATCATAAGTCAGCTTTCCATCATTAACGTGAAGATACTCATTGCCAAAAAATGCAATTTAAGTCCCTGTCTTTAGGTTGAGTACATTATTACTTGTTTTAATTTGCTTATATATAGGGGAAAATGCGAATCACTTTTGTCTTTAAGACAATAAAGCATTTTATTTAATGGAGAGGCGACTTGGATCAACTAAAAGCCATACGGTATTTTATTAAGGTGGTTGAAACGGGCAGTTTTACCAAAGCCGCAAAAGCATTTGATGTGCCACCCTCGTCGTTGTCACGGCGGGTTGCTGATTTAGAAAAAAGCCTAGGGGCGACGCTTTTAAAGCGTTCGACTCGCATAGTTAAATTGACTGAAGTTGGGCAAATTTACTATAACGATGTTCAGCAAATAATAAATCAGCTAGAGCAAAGCCACGAAACAGTGCGCAGTTATCAAACAACACCAATGGGGCGATTATGTATAAGCTCAATGGTGAGTTTTGGTGATAAAATATTACTGCCTCTGCTTGATGAATTTAGCGCGCTATACCCCGAAATTATATTAGATGTTAGCTTAAGTGATGAGCTGTCTACACTTGGGCGTGACGACGTTGATATAGCCATTCGTGGTGGTTATGCGCCAAATGAACGCGTGCTAGCAATAAAACTAATGGATAATGGCTTTATTCCTGTCGCGTCACCCTGCTATTTACAAAAATACGGCGTGCCTACTAATGTTATGGAATTAAAGGATCACAGTGGCCTTTATTTTAAAACGCCAGCGGGGCCAACGCCTTGGTTATGTAAAGTGGATGATCAATGGCACGACGTTTCTGGGCCTGCGGTCGCTATTTCAAATAACGGATCGTGGCTGGCTAAAAAAGCATGTAATGGTGAGGGCATTTTAATGTCTACTCGGTGGGCGCTCGACTCATACCTTGAGTCTGGCCAGTTGCAAGAGCTTAAGTTTGAGCATGAATTAGCGATAAGCCAAAATGCAACTATGGCGGTTTATTTGTTATATCAAAAACAGCGCTATTTAGTACCAAAGGTGAAAGCGGCGGTCGACTTTTTAGTACAAAGAATAAAAGAAACAGATGAAGATAGTAAGCGAATAAAATAGGCCTTAAGAGTTAGGCCTATTGTTTGTATAAATAATAGGTAAAAAATATCTCCTTAAGCTAAAGCTTTTAACTAAGCGCCCGATACATTACTTAATAGGGTTTAGAGATTAAGGATAATCATGGTTAATAATGCACTTGGCAGCCAGTCTAATTTAAGCACTTTACTTGCCCAATCAGTTAATAACGCTAACCAAACCTCTGTGAGTCCTTCGCTGCTAACCGGTAGCGACCTTCAAGCTATTAATGATTTACAAACTAACGCCCCCAAAATATCCGATGAATTATTAAGCCAGCTAAATAACCACACTATTGACGAAGCACTAGCTAGCAATCAAAAAGTAGGGGATATTTTACAACAGCAACTTACCTCGCTATTTACTATTTCAAGTACGCCTAGCACGCTTAACTATAAACTCTCCGATGAAGAACTCGCCTTGCGCACCGTAATAAGCTCTCAGCATGAGGGATTATTAAAAAACGAAAACAGTACCCAATTAATTGAGCGATTAAATACGTCGGTTAAAAATATTCAGGGTGCTTATGCTAATACCAGTGATATTTTATCGAGTTTAGGTCAGCTTGGACATGAGCAAAAAACGTTTTTAGCCTCAAGTCAGCAACGTGTTGAGCGCTCACTTAATCCCTACATGGAAAGCCTCAATCGCGCAAAATACGAGGATGACGATAACTACCTGTTTGAGCTCTCGGTAAAAACTAAAGAAGGTGATGTTATAAACATTACCTTTAACTCATCGCAAGGGTACGATGAAAACACAGGCGAAGCCGTTGATGGCTTTAGTTTAAGTTACGAAGTAAATGGCGATTTATCTGAGGCTGAGCATAAAGCACTTACGCAGGTGCTCAGTGGTGTTGGCGAAATGGCCGATGAATTTTTTAAAGTGAGTGAAAACTCATTTAATCCTCTTATAGTGCCAAACCAAACAGGCATGAGTTTAGATTTTTTAGCAGGGTTTAATAGTGAGCAGCTAACAGGCTTTGATGTGTCGTTTTCAACAACGCAAACTAAAGATCTTGATTCGAAAGAGAACACGCTTGATTTAAGTTACTCCATTGATGAAGCATCAAACCAGCAAGCGTTTGTGTTTAAAGCCAAAACCGGGCAGCACGACATTGATTTTTCACTTGATATGTCAACCATTGGCGCTAAAGACACACAGCAAATGCAGCAATATTTAGCGTCGCTTGATCAAAGCTTAGAAGATAGCCGAGTAAACAGTACTGAGGACGATAAAGAGTCGGCATTTGGGCGCAAAGGCGATGAGGCAATGCTGCAGGGCTTTGCATTGTTTAAAGGCGCGTTTACAAGTATGTCGTCGGCGGCTGAGCGCTATAGTAATTTGGAGTCACTTGCAGAACAGCACTTTAATGACGGGCGCGCCATGGTTGCCGATTTGGTTGATAACATGATCGCAAACGATAGCCGTTACCAAGGGCTTGGCAATAAAGCGCCGAATATATTAGGAGCGGGGATTTCTAAGCTCGCTGATTTTGATGCTACATTTTCTTATGCGTTGGATAACGGCGACTATCAGCCTAAAAGTACCATTGAGCTAAGCCAAGCGACTGAGCAAACCCAATTAGGAGATCTTAGCGGTGTAACGCAAAGTAAAAATGTAAGTAGCCATTTTGATTATCAATACAGTCGCCCTGATTACTACAACAAAGAAGAGAGTTATAACGTAGGGACTGCGGTTAAAAATAAAGAGCTAGTGGGGCTTGATCAGTCTCACGAAGTGGATGTTGATACAAAAATGTATGCGTTTAACCCGCAAACTAACCAATATGAACTGCAAATGGCGATGCAAGAGCAAACAGTTAGTAAAAGCGACATTCGCTTAATTGACGATATTTGGCTCGAAGAAAACGAAAACAGCTACTCTATGCATAAAAAAGAGCGCGATGAGAGTGATGACAAGCAAGATGATTTTATAGAAACAAACCGTCACTCACACACCAAGCTTGTTACCTTAATTGGTGACTTAGATAAGTTAGCCGAGAATAAAGCAATAAGGCGAGAATATTTAACTAACTTATCGCAAGTTAATTTTTTTATGGATAAAAAGTAACGCTTTAGAGCTGTTCACTCCACACTCAATATTGGGTATAGTCGTTAAATGCTTTATTTAATACCTAATTTAATATCTAATTAAGAGCAACCTTATGTTTAAACAATTAATTTTATTGTGTGCTTTAAGCATGCCGCTTGTAAGCTGTGCTGCTGACGCACCATTTTCGGGGGGTATTACAACTGATGTACTGCTAAGCGACTACGACAAGTTTAACGAGCAATACAAAGCATTCACGCCAACAGCACAAGACATTGCGTTAATGCAAAAGCTAGAAGGTAAAGAGCTAATTGTATTATTTGGCACATGGTGCCACGACAGTGAGCGCGAAGTGCCGCGTTTAATTAAGTTACTAGATGAATCAAAAGTACAACTTGCAAGCATTGAATATGTGGCCGTAGGTTACAACAAGCAAGACGATGCAGGTATTGCACAGGCTAACGACTTGCAATACACCCCTACGTTTATAGTAAAAGATAATGGTAAAGAGTTAGTACGCGTAATTGAAAAGCCAACGGGTACATTGGCGCAGGATTTAACTAAGGGTTTGTAAGGCCTATTCTTATGTTATGGCAATTCAATTAAAAGGATGTATAAAGTTTGGTATTCTTTGATTTGTTGCTAATTATAGCCTGTCATTTAACGTCAATTAGGTAAGCGTTATGTGAGCATCATCCCGCGATTTTATTTATAATTAATATGGATATTTATGAAGTGCAAAAAGTGTAAATCAGGAATTACCTCCCCAATAGTTAAAACGGCAAATCTTAACGGGACTCCAATCGCGTCATCATCTTGCCCAGTGTGCGGTGAAAATTTAGATGGTTCAAAAAAATATTGGGCTTTATTAATTATTTTACTTATCGGCATTGGTGTAGCATCAAGGTATTTTTCTTAACCTTAGTTATATTATCCACACATGTGAATGAGCAAGACTTTAGTTTTGATTATTAGTCTTTTATTTTATCCGACTGATTTAGTCTTTTACTTAAAAGTTATGTGACTTATGAAGTTAATGCGATCTGAAAAAGTTCAATTGTGGTTTTTGATAAATGCCAACAAATTGTTTGTAGCTGCAGCTGCTTTTGGCGTTATTTTTGTCTTGATTTGGGGGGATGCTTCTCAATGGGAATACGAAGAAGATAAAAATCACTACAGCGCTTTTTTTTCATCTATTGATAGCCGAATTAGTTTTGTAAACTATGGCTATTCAGGTACCAGTTTAAGAGTTGTTTTGAATTTTGATGCCGAAGGGCTTATTCCGGATGACATTAAAAGCATAACTCCAAAGTATAAATATTTAATTCTTGAACGCATTTGCAATGATTTAGAAAGTTTGGAACTTTTAGAAAGCGGCTACTATTTTGATGTGGATTTAAGGGATATCAGTTCTGAACACATGTTTAAAAATTATTTTAATTTAATAGTGAAGCATGAAAGGTGTATCACGTAACACAAGTGAGTTTTAACTTAGCTAATAGGCATCAGAAAGACTAAAGGGCTCAAATTTTGACTTCATATATTAAACTTTATCTAAATTTGCTACTGGTGCCTTACTACTTACAGATTGTGAGCATTATTCACTAAACAGGCTTTTTTCGAACGCTTGTGCAGCGTGTGAAGACGGTCTGTCTTTATAATGCAGTTGATAAAGTGGCCGAGAGAGTTGCTCGTTATTTTTTTGACTCAGGCGTGTTAATTTACCAAGCTGCACCAAATCCTCAGTAACTACATTTGGCAATAAAGCGACCCCCATACCTTGAGCGACGGCCCTTGCTATGGCTTCGTTGCTGCCTAATTGCATACTTTGCTCTGTTTGTACGCCATGCTCTGCTAATAACTTTACCGACATTTCTAAAGTGCCAGAGCCCGGCTCGCGCAGTAGCCAAAACTGCTCGTTTAACCATGCTTTTAAGTCTTTCGTGGGCTTAAAGTTACTGGGTATAACGACACTCATTAAATCGTTTTGCCAGTGCTTACTTATTATATGCGGCTCGGTAGGTGTGCCTTCAACCAGTGCTAAATCTATAGTGCATTCAAGTAAGGCATGCTCAATTTGCGCGGTATTAGCAACTTGTACTTCTACTTTTATATGCGGGTACTGCGCACAAAATTTGGCTAAATAAGGCGGTAGCCAATAACTGGCAATGGTGGTGCTGATTCCTATAACTAATGTACCGCGCTTAAGCCCTGTGCGCGATTTAATATCTTCAATGGCGGCTTTTTCGATAGCAAAAATACTGCGGGCATGTTCAAAAAGTGCTTGTCCACCTTCACTTAAGGTGAGCCTTTTCCCCTTAGATGCACGTTCAATAAGTAGAATGTTTAACTGATGCTCTAGCTCTTTTAGTGCCTTAGAAACAGCGGGCTGGCTTATAAAAAGCGCTTCGGCTGCGCCTGAAAAGCTACCCAATTTAGCCACTGTATAAAACACCCTAAGTGCATGTAAGTTCATTGAACACCTTAAACTGTATAACTTTAAGTTATCGAATTATGATTTTAATGTATTGGAGTTATATTTTGCGCTTTCTTAAAATGAAGTCAACAGTTTAACGTTGTTCAATTGAGGGAATATTATGCTTAGCGCTATTAAAAATGGGTTTCAGCCTTTAGGTATTAATACTAAGCAATACGGCGATACGCGCTGGTGGATTGGCATGTTACTAGTTATTGTACTTGCGGGTGTTGCTATTGCGTTGAGTAAATTACCAATAATGCAAACTGCGCAATTTAGCTCACTCACTATTGGTATTGTGGTTGGTATTATTGTGGGCAACAGTGTGTTTTCGCGTATAGCTACGCGTACCGATGTAGGTGTTGATTACGCTAAAAGTATTTTACTCAAAGCGGGTATTATTTTATTTGGTTTTAGAATTACCTTTGCACAGGTAGCTGGCGTTGGTTGGAGTGGGTTACTAACCGATATTGTTATGCTCAGCGGTACGTTTATATTAGCAATTCAACTTGGCAAACGTGTATTTAAGCTCGATGAGCAAACAACTATATTAATAGGTGCGGGTAGCTCTATTTGTGGCGCTGCAGCGGTAATGGCAACCGAGCCAGTTATAAAAGCTCAGGCACATAAAGTATCGGTAGCGGTGGCAACGGTTGTGGTGTTTGGCACGTTCAGTATGTTTGCATACCCAATTATGTTTGAATATATGGGTGTGAGTGAGCATGCGTACGGTATTTTTGTTGGTTCAACCATTCATGAAGTTGCGCAAGTGGTAGCAGCAGGGACTGCGGTAAGTGCCAATGCGGCCGACACCGCCGTTATAGAAAAAATGCTACGCGTAATGATGCTTGCGCCATTTTTAGTGGGTTTATCGTTTTGGCAAAGTAAAAAGCATGCAAAAGCAAACAATAACGTGCATGGAGGTGAGCAAAAAGCGGGTATTACCATCCCTTGGTTTGCAGTGTTATTTATTGTGGCAAGTGGTGTGCATTCACTCTCTATTATTCCTCAAGTGACTACAAACGCAGTTGTTTGGTTTGATAATATATTACTCACCATTGCGATGGTGGCTTTGGGTTTACGCACACATGTTGGGGCAATTCGCCAAGCGGGTATTAAACCGCTGTTACTGGCGCTGTGTTTATTTTTGTTTTTAACATTGGGTGGTTACGCTATTAATATAGGCATTGCTGAGTTGTTTTAAAGGTTACTTGGTTAAAGTTAATTGGCGGCTTAAATTGGCCAATCAACTTCGTTTAAGGTATTTAGCTGCGTGCTGGTATTTTCATTGCCTTGCCACTTATTAGTGTAAGCAGCGTGCGGATCAAACTGCGCGGTTTGTTTTTCAATATTAAAGTGCCTACCACCACGCGGGTCGACCCCTACACCCGCTATATATTGCCAATTACCCCAGTTAGCGGCTACATCGTAATCAATCAATTGTTGTTCAAAGTAAGCTGCACCGTATCGCCAATCAAGACCATGCTCGTTAACTAAGCAGCTTGCGGCAATTTGCCTTGATCTATTTGATATATAACCGGTCGTATTAAGCTCATTCATAATGGCATTGACTAATGGGTATGGTGTTGAGCCATTACACCAAGCAGCAAAGCGATTTGGTATAAACGTAGTAAGGGGTTTTGTTTGCTTTTGACCTTTAAAACTAAATAGGCTGTTGCCTGCTTTAAGTGCATGCCATTTAAAATACTCTCGCCATAGCAATTCAAATTTAATCCAGTAGGTAGACTCGTTTGCCGTGTTGCTTTGTTCGTAATCTTCTACGGCTTTATATACTTGTTTTGCACTTAAACAACCAAAGGCAAGCCAAGTACTAAATTTGGTGGTGTTGTTAAAGCCATCAAGCTCGTTGCGAGTCGTTTTATAAGTACTTGGCATTGCGTCTGCAAAGTATTGCTTTAAATGAGCTTGCGCACTGTTAAATCCGCCGTGCATTATCGCGTTGTTGTCATCAGTATATTCACTAAGCTCAATTGGTTTGGCCGCACATAATGTTATAGGTTGAGGGAGTAAACCTTTAGGCAGAGTTGAGGTTGTTATAGGTATGTTTACCGCCTCTACTTTTTTTCTAAATGGGGTAAAGCTTTTAGGCAGCTCGTTTAAATCAAAAGGGAGATCACTTTGTTGAAATAGAGTGTCTTGTTGAGTTGTTTTAAATATGACATGTGAGCAATGTGCTTTTAGTCGCGCAAGTTGGCGCTGCTCATAGGTTCCAACATGTTCACTGCACACTACTTCGTCAATATGTTGCTCAGCTATACGCTGCTTTAAAACACTAACAGGTTCACCCTCAAGTACGTGCAGTGTTTGCCCGCGTTCAATAACCGCTTGTTGCATCTCAAATAAGCTTTGCATTAAAAACTGCTGTTTGTGCACGCCATATGGCTTTTGTTGATAGTTATTATTTTTAAACCAGTGTGGGTTTATTACAAATACAATATCGAGCGCACATTGCTCAGTAGCAAGTTCGCTTAAAATAGGGTTGTCGTCTATTCGTAAATCGTTTTGTAGCCAATATAAAATACGTTTGCTCATAGGTTTGCTCAGGTTTTTAAACTCTAAAGTGGTACGAAGCAAAAGCGGGTGAGGATTAATGGTTAGGTATTTTAATTAGCTCGGTAGCTTACTTAACTAATAGAGACGGCTAAATAAGCCGTCTCTATTAAAATTTAAATAGCTGATTTTTGCTCTGCTATCCAATCGTTTATAACGTATTCAAGTACAGCCATAGGGAGCGAACCTTGGCCAATAACGGTGTCGTGAAAGCTGCGTATGTCAAATTGTGGGCCTAGCTCTTTTTCGGCTTTTGCACGCAGTTCGCGTATTTTTATTTCGCCCATTTTGTAAGAGAGCGCTTGGCCTGGCCATGAAATATAACGATCTATTTGATCCTCGACCGCGCTTTGTGGCAAAGCAGTGTGATCTGCCAAGTAGTCAATTGCCTTTTGGCGGCTCCAGCCAAATGCATGAATACCGGTATCAACAACGAGTCTCACGGCACGCCACATTTCGTAACCTAAACGACCAAAGTCGCTGTATGGGTTTTGATAAAAGCCGGCTTCTTTACCTAAACGTTCGGTGTAAAGTGCCCAGCCTTCGCCAAATGCTGAGTGGCTAAGTGTGCGTCTAAATTCGGGTACATCTAACTCCATTGCAATAGCGTTTTGTAAATGGTGCCCTGGTATTGCCTCGTGCAGGCTTAGCGCTTCTAAATTATACAAAGGTTGCAATTTAGGTGTTGAGGCTAAAAAGTAAGTGCCAGGGGAGCGGTTATCAGCAGGTGGCATATAAAACGCGCCGCGACTCGCTGAGCCTTTTATAGTAAAGGTATTACGTGGTAAATGATTAAAATAGGTTGGTAACTTGCCATACATTTTTTGCGTAATAAAGGCTGTTTTTTCAAGCAAGTCTTGCGCGTCTGTTGCGTAAAATTGCTCGTCGGTTGCTAAAAATTCTAAAAAATCGCTGTAAGAGCCATCAAAGCTTACTTTATCAATGATGTTTTGCATTTGTGTTTTTATACGTGCCACTTCTTTTAAGCCAAGCTCGTGTATTTGCTTTGGTGTGGCATTGGTTGTGGTGTAGTAATTAACTGCATATTTGTAATACTCAAGCCCGCCTTTAACGCTTGAAATACCCGGCTCTGCTCTACAGTTAGGCATGTAATCGTTTTCAAAAAAGTCGTAAAAGTGTTGATAAGCCGGAACTACTTTTGAGCTAATTAAGGCTTTTGCTTTGTTTTGGTATGTTGCCTTTTGCTCTGCTGTAAATGTATTTGGTATGCGTGTAAAGGGCTCGTATAAGGCGCTGTTTTCAGGTTGCTTAACAATATGAGCGTTAATACTCTGGCTGTAATTTTCAAATGTTTTGCAGTAGTGCGTGTAACCCTTTTCAATACCTTCTTTCATCAAGTTAATGTTTTCTTGATTAAAGCGAGGGTAGTCGGCAAGGCTTACTAAAAATGCGTTGTAATCATCAGGCGTTAAAAACGCCATATTAGCCGGTGCTTCGGCAAAGTAAGTATGCCAGCCACTTAAAAAGTTAACTTGAAAATACTTATCTTGAAAAAGGTAGCTTTGCTGCTCTGTTTCTCGCTCATATTTAAATAAACGATAGTTCATTAGCTGCTCGCTATTGAGCGTTTTAGGGTCAATACTAGCTAAGTTTTTTAACACACTGTTGTTGTAAGCTTGGCGCTTCGCAATGGCTTGCTCGGTCCAATGTGGCAATGTACCACTGGGTTTCCAGCCGTCTGGATCGGTACGAAAGAATATTTTTTCGGCTTTTGCATTTTGCCAATGGTTATCAATAATCGTTTTTAAATCAGTGTTACTGTCGGCTAGGCTTGGTAGTGGTGCAACAGCTAAACAAATAGCTAAAATACTTTTTTTAAACATAGTCATCCGTTATTGGCGAGTTAGTCGCGCTTTTTTATTTTAATTTGTGCTCAATATAGTACCAAGTTAACTTAATCAATGCGCTTACTTTTATAACTTGTGCCTCTAGGCTTTACTTTTTGATTGAACAAATTTCACTTCATAACTGATTGGGGCACTAGTTTATTGTTTTATCAGCGTTTAGAATGATAAAAACTAATTATAATAAAGGTCGTCATGTTTAATAAAGTAATAACGCTGATTGATGAAGCGAATAACCAAGACCCAAATACTGAGCAGCACAATGGAGAAAGTTTTCCAAAAGAGTATTTATACTCACAGCGTATGAGCGAAATGCTAACTCGCTTTAAACCTGATGCCGATGAGCTTATGCAAATTGCAGTGCGTGCACAGCATATTCAGCGTTGGAAGTCGCCACGTAGCGATTTTGAAATGAATAAACAGGGTTATCATCAATGGCGCAGTGCTCTTTATATTTTTCATGCGTCACTAGTCGTTGAATTAATGAAACAAGCTGGGTTTAGCGATACAGACCAAAACCGTGTTTATAACGCTGTTGCTAAAAAAGATATTAAGCGCAATCTAGACAGCCAATTAGTAGAAGATGTAGCAAGTTTGGTGTTTATTGAGCATTACATGCTTGGGTTTGCCAATGCAAAACCAGATTATAATGAAGAAAAATGGATGGGTATCATTCGCCGTACATGGCAAAAAATGTCTGATGAAGCGCATGAGTTTGTACTTACAGGTAAGATTACATTACCGGCGCCGCTTGTTGGGCTTATTCACAAAGCACTTGAATAAATAATAAAAATATAAAATAAAAAGGAATTTTAAATGTATTGTCCTCGTAGCGATACGCCACTTGAACCTTTACTTGTTGGCGGGATCACTGTTTACACCTCAGCGCAAGGTGGCGTGTTTTTTGATAACAGCCAAATATTTAAATTTAGCTCTCCAGAGCTAAAGCATAGCCAAGTATTGCTAAAACATTTGAGTAATTATAGTGAGACTGAATACGGTGTATCGCTACGAGTTAATTGCCCAAAGTGCAAAAACATTGTGATGATGCGCAGGTATTTTTCGCCAGTAGAGGCCGTCGAAATAGACGAATGCCCAGGTTGTGCAGGAATATGGCTTGATAGTGGCGAGCTGGCAAAAATACACGAAAACCATTTAACACCCCGAGAGCGTAAGCTGTTAGCCCACGAAATGGCAACCAATCATGGTTTTATAACTATTAAGCCGCCAAAATCAAAGTATTATCCTAAAGCGCCTACAAATTTTCAAGGCACCACAGTTGAACGGCTGGTGCAATTGGCATTACTTAATTTTGAGTAATAAAAAACGGCGTACTAATAAGTACGCCGTTTTTTGTAATAAACTAATTTTTTAAAATTTATTTATTACGGTTTTCTTTAGCAAATGCACGTATTTTACGCTTTTGCGACAGTGTTACTTTATTAACACGACCAGCAAATGGGTTTTCACCTTCTCTAAATTCAATTTTGATTGGGGTGCCCATAATTTTAAGCGCTTTACGGTAGTAGTTCATCAGGTAGCGTTTATAACTATCTGGTAAATCATGAACTTGGTTACCGTGAATTACAATACGTGGTGGGTTATAACCACCGGCATGCGCATATTTAAGCTTAACACGGCGACCACGAACAAGTGGCGGCTGGTGATCGGCTTGAGCCATGTCCATAATTCGGCGCAGCATTGCTGTACTTATACGTTTAGTTGCCGACTCGTAAGCTTCGTCAACAGATTCAAATAAATGACCAACACCTGTACCGTGTAATGCAGATATAAAGTGTAGGCGTGCAAAGTCTATAAAACCTAAACGGCGATCAAGCTCTGTTTTAATACGGTCTTTAACGTAGTCGTCTAGGCCATCCCATTTGTTCACGGCGATAACCAATGAACGACCAGAGTTAAGCGCAAAACCAAGTAAGCTTAAATCTTGATCAGAAATACCATCACGCGCATCAACAACAAGTAAAACCACGTTACAATCTTCGATTGCTTGTAGTGTTTTAATTACTGAGAACTTTTCAACTACGTCACTGACTTTTTTACGTTTACGAACACCTGCGGTGTCAATTAACACATACTCTTTGTCGTTACGCGTCATTGGAATGTAAATAGAATCGCGTGTTGTACCTGGCATATCATATACAATTACACGATCTTCACCCAATATGCGGTTTGTAAGTGTTGACTTACCAACGTTAGGGCGACCAATAATAGCAAGCTTTACAGGTTTATCTGCAAATGCTTGATGATCGGTATCATCTCCTTCGCCTTCTTCGTAAAGGTCGATTAGTTCTTCGTCATCACCTGTTACTTCTTCATCTTGCGCGGCTAGTTCAGCAATAAGCGGCTGAAGTGTTTGCTCAAGTAATAATGTAATACCACGGCCATGTGCAGCTGCAATGTGATGTATTTCACCTAATGATAATTGGTAAAATTCAGCACAATTTGAATCTGCGTCAATACCATCGGTTTTGTTGGCAACAACAAAACACTTTTTCTCTTGCTTGCGCAAGTGATTAGCAATGGCTTGGTCAGCTACGGTCATACCTACACGAGCATCTACTAAAAACAGAACAATGTCGGCTTCTTCAATGGCTAGCAGAGATTGATCTGCCATTTCGATTTCGATGCCTTCTTCTGAGCCATCAATACCGCCCGTGTCTACCACGATAAATTCATAGCCATCGTAACTAGCTTGGCCATATTTTCTATCTCGTGTTAAACCTGGAAAATCGGCTACGAGTGCATCACGAGTACGTGTTAAACGGTTAAATAATGTGGACTTGCCCACATTGGGTCGCCCAACTAGAGCGATCACGGGAAGCATAAACTACCTCTTTAAAAAACAACAAAAGGCTTCGCAGTGCGAAGCCTTACAAAAAACCTTTAAGTGTTAGCTAGTTAGTTAGGTATTTTTACCATACTAACTTCACCATCACGGGTGTATAAAATTAGCTTGTCGTCGGCAACAACTGGCTCAACAAAAAAGCCCGAGCTGTCAAAGTCTTCACGAGATACTAGCTCGCCAGTTTCTTTATTTAGCCAATGTAGGTTACCTTCTTGGTCTCCTAAAGCTAAGTGGCTACCTGCAACAGCAGGGCCTGTTAGGTACCAACCACGTAGAGCG
>Ga0209309_10001713_pt1 | contig 21196 bp, 19 predicted proteins | sample COGITO_mtgs_1204_2_FD_184807 | JGI IMG/M metagenome (GOLD analysis project Ga0209309, IMG submission 184807) | Pelagic marine microbial communities from North Sea - COGITO_mtgs_120412 (SPAdes) (version 2) | ecosystem: Environmental > Aquatic > Marine > Epipelagic ... | reverse complement strand
TGCTACATATACTTTTTTACAAGAGCCAGGTTTTCCCCAATCCTTGTCGTCTGTTGTTTGTGTAACTTTCGGTATAATACCGAATCCAGTATGAATTTTAGAAACATCACAAAGCATAGGGGTTTTATAGCAACCTCAAAGTAAATAAAATAGTTGATTAAAACAAAAAACCACCGAAATCGGTGGTTTTTTGTTTTGGATATTTTTAAATTATAGATCAAATTTTATGCCTTGTGCTAATGGCAATTCATCAGAATAATTAATCGTATTTGTTTGTCTACGCATATATACTTTCCAAGCGTCAGATCCAGACTCGCGTCCGCCACCCGTTTCTTTTTCTCCACCAAATGCACCTCCAATTTCTGCTCCTGAAGTTCCAATATTTACATTGGCAATTCCACAATCAGAACCTGCATAAGACAAGAACTTCTCGGCTTCTTTTAGTTCATTGGTCATAATCGCAGAAGACAAACCTTGCGCTACTCCGTTTTGTTTTTCTATGGCATTTTCTACACCATCAGAATATTTCATTAAATATAAAATAGGAGCAAAGGTTTCGTGCTGTACAATTTCAAAATGATTTTCAGCTTCAATAATGGCAGGTTTTACGTAGCAACCACTTTCATACCCTTCACCTTCCAACACACCACCATCTACCAAAATAGTTCCGCCTTCAGCTTTTGCTTTTTCGATAGCAGCTAAATACGTATTCACAGCATCATGATCAATTAAAGGACCAATATGATTGCGTTCATCTAGTGGGTTTCCAATAGTTAATTGCTTGTAGGCTCCTACAATGGCATCTTTTACTTTATCATATACAGCTTCATGAATAATGAGTCTTCGCGTAGAGGTACAACGTTGTCCGCAGGTTCCAACAGCTCCAAACACAGCCCCTGGCACTACTACTTTTAGGTCTGCCGTTGGAGTAATAATAATGGCATTATTACCGCCCAATTCTAATAAAGATTTTCCAAATCGTTGAGCAACAGTAGCCCCAACAATTCTTCCCATTCGTGTAGATCCAGTAGCAGATACTAAAGGAATTCGTGTATCTGTAGTCATCATTTCACCCACCGTATAATCTCCAGAAACAATAGAAGAAATACCCTCTGGTAAGTTGTGTTCTTTTAAAACATCTGCAATAATATTCTGGCAGGCTACGGCACATAAAGGCGCTTTTTCAGAACCTTTCCAAACACATACATCACCACAAACCCAAGCCAAGGCCGAATTCCAGGCCCAAACCGCTACCGGAAAGTTAAAGGCAGAAATAATACCTACCACACCAATAGGGTGCCATTGCTCTCTCATTACGTGTCCTGGACGTTCAGATGGTATAGTTTGCCCATTTAGTTGTCTAGACAATCCAACAGCAAAATCACAGATATCAATCATTTCTTGTACTTCTCCATACCCTTCTTGTAAAGACTTCCCCATTTCATAAGAAACCAATTTACCAAGAGGTTCTTTTAAGTCTCGTAGTTTATTACCAAACTGACGTACAATTTCTCCTCTTTGTGGCGCTGGCATATCTCTAAAAGTCTTAAATGCAGCAGTTGCAGTACTCATTACTTGTTCGTAATCTTCTTTGGTACTAGCCTTTACCTTACCAATTAATTTTCCGTCTACAGGAGAATAACTGGCAATAAGTTCTCCATTAGAAAAATTGTGACTACCAGTAGAAGTTCCATGGTTAACATCTTGCAGTCCTAATTCTTTTAGGGCTTGTTGAATTCCAAAATCTGACATTATTTTTTTTATTTTGATTTGTGCCCACAAAAATACAATAAAGTTTTGCAAAATAATAGGCTGTATTTATCAATTATAATCAAACTTTTTTAACTAAATCCTACTATTTTTGTGATATATGCAAAAAGCTATTTTCAACATACAAAACGAAACTGATTTTGAGCGCTGCGCTTTGCAAGTGTTTAAACATCAGTTTGAAAATAATAAGGTGTATAGGTCTTTTTGTGATTTGCTATACATTCATCCAAGTGATGTAAAACAGGTAGCCCAAATTCCTTTTTTACCCATTCAGTTTTTTAAAACCCATCAAATTCTTTCTACCAACCAATCGGTTCAAGAAACCTTTACCAGTTCGGGCACCACAGGGACTCTAGTAAGTAAACATTTGGTGACAGATACAAGTTGGTATGAAGCAAGCTACACAAAAGCATTTGAGCATTTTTATGGGCCTGTTGAAGACTATACGGTTCTGGGGCTTTTGCCTAATTATTTAGAACGGGAGGGTTCTTCCTTAATTTATATGGTCAATGACTTTATTCAGAAATCCAACAAGCCCAAGAGTGGTTTTTACTTAGATAATTTATCTGAGCTATCAAAAACACTTGAAGTATTAGATCAGCAAGGAGAAAAAGTACTGTTAATTGGAGTTACGTTTGCCTTGTTAGATCTCATAGAAAGACAATCTTTTACATTAAAAAATACGGTTATCATGGAAACGGGGGGTATGAAAGGAAGACGTAAAGAAATGATTAGAGAAGAATTACATGAAATTTTAGCTGCTGGTTTTGGGGTGTCTAAAATTCATTCAGAGTACGGAATGACCGAACTGTTAAGCCAAGGGTATTCTAATGGAGATGGTATTTTTGACTGCCCACCCTGGATGAAAATTCTTGCAAGAGATACTGAAGATGCACTTACTTTAGTTGGAGCAAACAAAACCGGAGGGCTAAATGTTGTAGACTTGGCCAACTACAATTCATGCTCATTTATTGCAACACAAGATTTAGGAAAAGTAAACAGCAACGGTCGTTTTGAGGTACTAGGCCGTTTTGACCATTCAGATATTAGAGGGTGTAATTTAATGGTAATGTAGAATCGCCTCTACATCAACTAAGCTATTTTTAACAGGAAATAATTCTTTTTTCCGCGCTGAAGCAACACATAGGCATTGGCAATAATGTCTGTAGTAGAAATGATAAAATCTTCTTTTATTTTTTCTTTATTTACAGAAATTGCGTTTTCTTTTAAGGCTCTTCTGGCTTCTCCATTAGAGTTTAAAAAGCCTGTTTTTGCAGCCAAGGCGCCAATCATATCCAATCCGTTCTCTATGTCTTCTTTAGAAACCGATGCCTGAGGGACTCCTTCAAATATATCTAAAAAGGTTTGTTCATCCAACGATTTTAAATCATCAGAAGTAGACTTTCCAAAAAGAATTTGAGAAGCTTTAATCGCATTGTCAAAAGCTTCTTGGCCGTGGGTCATTATGGTAACTTCTTCCCCTATTTTCTTTTGTAACAATCGTAGGTGAGGGGTTTCTCTGTGCTCTATAATAAGAGCTTCAATAGCTTCTTTATCTAAAAAAGTAAAGATTTTTATATACTTTTCTGCATCTTCATCAGAGGCATTTAACCAATACTGGTAAAATTTATAAGGAGAGGTTCTGTTGGCGTCTAACCACACGTTTCCACCCTCTGTTTTACCAAACTTTGTGCCGTCTGCTTTGGTAACTAAAGGCACGGTAATAGCGTAGGCTTTTCCTTGAGCCTTTCTTCTAATCAATTCTGTTCCTGTGGTAATATTTCCCCATTGGTCAGACCCTCCCATTTGCAACTTACAATCCATTTCTTTATACAAATGATAGAAATCATAGCCTTGAAATAGTTGGTAGGTAAACTCAGTAAAGCTCATTCCTACTTTAGATTCAGAACGTAAGCGTTTTTTTACAGAATCTTTAGCCATCATATAATTTACCGTGATGTGCTTCCCTGTATCTCTTACAAAATCTATCAAAGAAATGTCTTTCATCCAATCAAAGTTGTTCACCAATTCAGCAGGGTTTTCTGTAGCATTAAAATCTAAAAACCTACCCAATTGAGCTTTAACACCTTCAATGTTTTTTTGCAAACTAGCTTCATCCAACAAATTTCTCTCTGCAGATTTACCCGATGGATCCCCAACCATACCAGTTGCACCTCCAACCAAGGCAATAGGTTTATGTCCAGCATTTTGAAAATGCTTTAAGATTAATATCTGAACCAAGCTACCAATATGCAACGAATCTGCAGTAGGGTCAAATCCTATATAACCAGCCGTAGCATGTTCTAGTAAGTGCGCTTCAGTGTCAGGCATTATATCATGCAATAATCCTCGCCATCGTAACTCTTCAACAAAATTTGTCATCTTCTTTCTTTATAAAAAGCAAAGATACATTTCTGAGGTAAATAAACTAAATTCGTGCTATGATTTTAGTTACAGGAGGCACAGGGTTGGTTGGTTCACATTTATTAGTTCGTTTGGTACAAGAAAATGAACCCGTAAGAGCTATTTATAGAACCTTAGATAGTATTGAAAAAACTAAAAAAGTATTTTCATATTACACCAATATTGCTAAAGACTTATTTGCCAACATAGAATGGGTTCAGGCAGATATTACAGATGTGCCGTCTATGATACCAGCTTTTAAAGAGGTAAAAAAAGTGTACCATTGTGCAGCTGTCATTTCATTTGATCCTGCAGATTATAGAACCATGAGAAAGGTAAACATCCATGGTACCGCTATTATTGCCAATTTAGCAATAGATGCCAAAGTAGAAAAATTGTGTTTTGTAAGTTCAATTGCCACCATTGGAGATGACCCTAAAAAAGAGTTTGCTAACGAAGAAAATGATTGGGGCGGTAATCAAAAGAACAATGGGTATGCTATTACCAAATATGGTGCAGAGACAGAAGTATGGCGAGCTAGCCAAGAGGGAGTTGATGTTGTTATTGTAAATCCAGGGGTTATTCTAGGGAGTGGTTTTTGGGATTCAGGTTCAGGAAAAATGTTCACACAAATTCATAAAGGCTTTCAATTTTATTCTGAAGGAGTAACCGGTTTTGTTGGAGTAAAAGACGTTATTGAATCGATGGTTCAGTTAATGGTAAGCGGTTGTAAAAATGAACGATTTATTTTAGTATCTGAAAATAAAAGTTTTAAAGAAGTGCTATTTTCTATTGCAGAGGCTCTAGGAAAGAAGAAACCAACAAGATGTGTTCAGCCTTGGCAAGCAAGTTTATTCTGGAGATGGGAATGGTTGGTCTCAAAAATTATAGCAAGAAAAACAAGAATGAGCAAGTATACCGCAAAAACCTTACACACAAAAACCTATTATTCTTCAGAAAAATGCAAAAAACAATTAGAGTTTACTTTTAAAAGTGTAGAAGAGGTTGTAAAGCAAGTAAGCAAAGAATATTTAGTTTAATTTTTTTCTGTAGGAAGTTATTTTTTTCTCGAAATCTTCGGAGATTCCCTTTTTTTTCTTGTTAGCTTTTTTTGTTTTATTAATTTTTGCAATTGAATCTGTAAGAATAGAGTCTTTCTTCTTTTTCAAGTTGGCATAAACAGCTTTTTCTTTTTCAAGCAAAGTCATTACCTCATTAATCATAGGCTGGTAGACATCTACCTTCGAGATATAATAAAAGTTACTGGTACTAAAACGCATGCTGTCAATTTTGTGTTTATGGTACACAAGTGGCATATAAGAAACTCTTTTTTGTTGTTTTTTATTTTTTACTCCTTTTGCAGCACTTGCCAAATACAAATCTTTTAATACTAGTACCATAGAATCTTTTGGAATAAGATCTATTGGTTCTTCAAAAATGGTATTTCCCTTACAAGAAACTAATAGCACCATAAAAATTAAAGCAGTAGAAATATTCTTCATCATCTATTAAATGTAATTCGTTTTCCTTTAACATCATCATTAAAGGTTCCTTCATGATACATTAAAACTCCATTTACAAACGTATGGGTTACACTAGAGGAGAAGGTTGTTCCTTCAAATGGAGACCATCCACATTTATACAGGATGTTTTCTTTACAGACTGTTTGTGGTGCTTTTGGATCTATTAAAACTAAGTCAGCAAAATATCCCTCTTTTATAAAGCCTCTATTTTCAATTTGAAAAATAATTGCTGGGTTATGACACGCTTTTTCTACTAACTTTTCTATTGAGAGTACCTTCTCTGAGACTTTTTCCAATAAAGCCAGTAAAGCATGCTGAACCAATGGGCCACCACTTGGTGCTTTTAAATAAGAGTTAGATTTTTCTTCAAGAGTATGAGGAGCGTGATCTGTAGCAATAATATCTAGCCGGTCATCTAATAAGGCAGTCCACAATCCCTCTCTGTCTGCAGCTGTTTTAACCGCAGGATTCCATTTTATATGCGTTCCTTTTTCTTTGTAATCTTGATCTGAAAACCACAAATGATGAACACATACTTCTGAAGTAATCTGTTTTTCCTCTATAGGGATGTCGTTTCTAAATAATGCAGTTTCTTTTGCTGTAGACAAGTGAAACACATGCAATCTAGCACCTGTTTTTTTTGCCAGTGCAATGGCTCTGGAAGAGGATAAGTAACAAGCCTCTTCACTTCTAATTACAGGGTGTAATTCTATAGGGATTTGTTCTCCATATTGTGCTACGTGATCAGCAATATTTTTTTTGATAGTTTCTTCGTCTTCACAATGTACAGAAATAATTAGTTTGGTAGAGGAGAAAATTTTTTCCAAGACCTCTAAATTATCCACCAACATATTTCCTGTCGAAGAACCCAAAAACAATTTAATTCCTGCAACAGTTTTGGGGTCTGTTTTTAACAATTCCTCTAAGTTATCATTAGTGCCTCCAAACATAAAAGAATAATTGGCGTAAGATGTTTTTTCAGCAATATTAAATTTGTCTTGTAATAATTGTTGATTGGTTGCTTGAGGAACGGTATTTGGCATTTCTATGAAGGTGGTAATTCCACCAGCAACAGCAGCTCTACTTTCTGAACCAATAGTTGCTTTGTGTGTTAATCCGGGTTCTCTAAAATGAACCTGATCGTCTATTAGTCCTGGTATAAGATACTTTCCTGAAGCATCAATAACAGTCATAGAATTTGTTGTTATGGAGGAGTCAACTTTTTTAATTACTCCATTCTCTATAAGAACGTCGCCAACAAATGAAGATCCTTCATTTACAATAGTAGCATTTTTTATCAGATAAGAATTCATCGTAAGCCTTTAAATCTCATTTTTAGAACGCCAAAAAGCGCTTCGTATATGATGCCCTCATTCATTTTTGAGGTTCCTTCGGTTCTGTCGGTAAATATAACAGACACTTCTTTAATATTAAAGTTGTGCTTCCATGCTTTAAATTTCATTTCAATTTGAAAAGCATATCCTACAAAACGAATAGTAGTTAGGTTAATTGTTTCTAACACACGTCTCTTATAACAAACAAAACCAGCAGTAGTATCGTGCACAGGGATTCTAGTGATAAAACGAACGTATTTTGAAGCAAAATAAGAAAGTAATACTCTTTTCATGGGCCAATTCACAACATTTACTCCTTGAGAATATCGAGAGCCTATAGAAACATCTGCGCCTTCATTTTTACAGGCATTGTAAAGCCTTACTAGGTCTACTGGGTTGTGTGAGAAATCAGCATCCATTTCTATGATGTAATCATATTTTTTTTCAATAGCCCATTTAAAACCATGAATATATGCAGTTCCTAGACCGTTTTTACCCTCTCTTTTTTCAATAAAAAGACGATCAGAATAACGTAAAATTAAATCATCAACAATGGCAGCAGTTCCATCTGGAGAATTATCATCAACAACCAATATGTGAAACTTTTTATCCTGCTCAAAAACAGTTTTTATAATGGCTTCAATGTTTTCTTTTTCGTTATATGTTGGAATAATAACTAAAGTATCGGACATAAAATGTGAAAGAATATGGGCAAATATACATTTTTTTATTACTAATTTTGTGATAATCTTAAATCCAACAATTAAGTAATGGAGGCGTTACAAAGAGTTATTTTGTCAAATAATTGGATCACAATAATTTTTCTAGTATCGTTGGCTGTGCTCTTTTTTCTTAAACTATTTGAAGCTGAAAAATTAAAAGGCTATGCTGCTTCAATTTTTAATAAGGGATTTATAGAAATAGAAGCAGAAGATAATTCCTCTTTTTTTTCTTTCTTTCACATAGGATTTTCTTTTTTCTTTTTTTTAATGATTACCATTACTGGTTACTTCTGCGCAAACATATACAGTCACAGAACTATTTTTTTGTTACAAGACTACATTCATGTGTTTAACTATGTTTTGCTGTATATGATTGTGAGGTTTGTAAGTATGTCGTTGTTCATTTTATTATTTGAATTAAAACAAAGTATATCCTTATTTTTAATTTCCAAAAGAGGCTTTTTGTATTCAATTTCAATAGGACTCCTATTTTTAAATATCATTTATTTTTACTCATTTCAGAATAAATATCTTTTAATTACTGGCGTTGGGCTTCTTTTTCTTGTTAGATTCTTGATGATTTTGATGATAAACAAAAACCTGATTATTAAAGAGTTGTTTTATTTTATTTTGTACCTTTGCGCCTTCGAATTAGCACCGCTATTCGTTTTGTTTAGATGGATTTTTTAAATAAAAAGAAGAAGATAATGAAAGTGAAAACAATTTTGGTCTCTCAACCAGCACCAAAAACAGAAACCTCACCATATTCTGATTTGTCTGATAAACAGAAAGTCAAAATTGATTTTAGGCCCTTCATTCATGTTGAAGGAGTTACTACAAAAGAGGTTAGAGCTCAAAAAATAGATTTATCAAAGTTTACTGCCATAGTTCTTACTAGCAGAAATGCAGTAGATCATTTTTTTAGAATTGCAGAAGAAATGCGCTTCAAAGTGCCAGATGCCATGAAATATTTTTGTCAATCTGAAGCAGTTGCCTTCTATTTGCAGAAATACGTAGTGTATAGAAAACGAAAAATATACGTTGGAAAAAGAACGTTCCCAGAATTAAGTAAGTTAATTAAGAAGCATAAAGAAGAGAAATTTTTATTGCCTTCATCAGATAAGTTAAAACCGTTAATTCCAAAAGAATTAGACGCCTTAGGTGTAAACTGGAAAAGAGCAATTTTATACAAAACTGTTGTAAGTGATCTATCTGATTTAGAAAATGTTTTTTATGACATTCTAGTCTTTTTTAGTCCTTCAGGGATAGATTCTTTATTTAGAAATTTTCCAGAATTTAAACAAAATAACACTCGAATTGCAGTTTTTGGAAATTCTACAGTTAAAGCAGCTACGGAAGCTGGCTTAAAATGTAATATTACAGCACCTTCTGTAGAAACACCTTCTATGACAATGGCGCTTGAAAAGTATATTAAAACGGCCAATAAAAAGTAAAAGAGATCTATTTTAAAAACAATCTTTTATAAAAAAACCAAGCATACTTGCTTGGTTTTTTTATGCAAATAAAGTAGCAAATACTTCTTCTATTTTTCCTACAAGAATAAGTTTTATGCCACTCTCTTTAAGTGTAATTTTATTGTATTTAGAGGTAACAAATGTTTTATAGCCTAATTTTTTAGCTTCTAATATCCGTTGATCTATTTTTGAAACAGGTCTTATTTCTCCTGCCAAACCTATTTCAGCAGCAAAGCATACATTTGGAGAAATAGCAATATCCTGGTTAGAAGATAAAATGGAAGCCACAACCGCTAAGTCAATAGCAGGATCGTCTATACTAATACCTCCAGTAATGTTTAAAAAAACATCTTTAGCAGCAAGCTTAAACCCAGCTCTTTTTTCAAGAACGGCCAATACCATGTGTAGTCTTTTTAAATTATAACCAGTTGTAGTTCTTTGAGGTGTTCCATAAACAGCTGTACTAACCAAAGCCTGTACTTCAATCATTAAGGGTCTTATGCCTTCTAGTGTTGAGGAGATGGCTGTACCACTTAAATCTGCATCTTTTTTTGAGATTAAAATTTCAGAAGGATTAGAAACTTCTCTCAATCCGTCTGTGAGCATTTCATAAATACCTAATTCTGCGGTAGAACCAAATCTATTTTTTTGTGATCGTAAAATTCGATAAGTATGATTTCTATCGCCTTCAAATTGTAACACAACATCTACCATGTGTTCTAAAATTTTAGGACCAGCTATTTGCCCCTCCTTATTTATGTGACCAATTAATAGTACAGGGGTGCCTGTTTCTTTTGCAAATTTTATTAATTCTGCAGTGGTTTCTCTAATTTGAGAAATGCTACCAGGAGATGCTTCTATAGCGTTTGTGTGAAGCGTTTGTATAGAATCAATTACTAAAACTTGAGGCTGAACTTTTTCTATATTCTTAAATATTTGTTGGGTATTGGTCTCTGTTAAAATAAGACAATTAGAGGCGTTTTTTTGAATTCTTTCTGCCCTCATTTTTATCTGTGATTGACTTTCTTCACCAGACACATACAACACCTTGTCTGGGATTGCTAATGATATTTGCAATATAAGTGTAGATTTTCCAATACCTGGCTCACCTCCTAATAATGTGACAGAACCCTTTACTAGACCACCGCCTAAAACAGTATCAAGTTCTTTGTTTTTTGTGGGAATTCTTTCCTCTGCATTCAATTGAATTTCTTCAATTTTTAAAGGTTTAGAGATTGTTTTTGCAGCATTAGATTGTTTCCATTCTCTAGCTACTTCTTTTTGAATTACTTCCTCAACAATGGTATTCCATTCATTACAAGCACTGCATTGGCCCATCCATTTTGCATGCTGGGTTCCACAATTTTGACAAAAAAAAGTAGTTTTAGCCTTCGCCATCATAAATATATTTACACAAAGAAAAGAAAATTACTTTGCTTTATTACAGATTGGTAACAGTAAAAAAGAGAGACCACCAAAAATAATAATCATAGCAGTTTGTGCAGCCCACATAACACTTCCAAAAGCGGTTGAAGGTTCTTCAGGAACTCCAAATAAGGTAAATGCACCAGCTACTGCTAATGGGTACAACCCTATACCACCATTCGTAGCTGCAATGCTAAAACCACCAGCAATAAAACCAATCAGGATCCCGCCAAAAGGAACTTCTAGCCCTTCAATTGCAGGAATGGTAGCCCAAAACATGCACACATACATGACCCAAATAAATACTGTATGAAAAATAAAAGCCCATTTGTTTTTCATTCTAAAAATACTGGTAATTCCCTCAAACAGGCTTTTAACAAAGCTTTTGATTTTTAGTCCTATCCCTGTTGTAGATTTCTGAACATATTTATAAAAGAAGAATCCACCAAGTAAGCATGAAATTAGAATAACAGTTATTTTAAAAGGATCTACATTTTTGGTTACCAACTGAACGATAAAATCAAACTGAATTAACAGGGTAATTCCAATAATCAAAAACATCATAAAAAGATCAGCTATACGCTCTGCTACAATGGTTCCAAAACCTTTTTCAAATGGAATATTTTCATAATTAGTCATCACAGATGCTCTAGAAACTTCTCCAGCTCTTGGGATGGCCAAGTTTACAAAATAGCCAATTAAAACTGCCAAAGTACTATTTATGAATCTAGGGTTGTAGCCCAAAGGCTCCAACATAAATTTCCATCTATAGGCTCTAGATAAGTGACTTAAAATACCAAAAAATAAACCAAGTGCAATCCACCAATAATTTGCATTTTTAAAGTATTCTAAAAGTGTTTTTGGCGGAATAATGGTAAATAAATACCAAACTAGACCTCCTCCAAAAAGAAGAGGGATCATTATTTTTAAGGTTTTTTTTGTTTTTAATGTCAAAATTAGATCAGTAGGTTAGAATTTTCATTAGGAAAAACAAGTGCAGGCTTGTACACTTTAGCTTCTTCAAAGTCCATAAAAGCATAAGTGATTAAAATTAAAATATCTCCAACCGCTACTCTCCTCGCTGCTGCTCCGTTTAAAGTAATTTCACCGCTTTTTCTTGGCCCAGGAATTACGTAAGTTTCAAGGCGTTCTCCATTATTGTTATTAACAACTTGTACACGTTCTCCTTCTATAATATTGGCAGCATCCATTAAATCTTCATCGATGGTGATACTCCCAATATAATTTAAATCAGCACCTGTTACTTTAACACGGTGGATTTTTGATTTTACAACTTGAACTAACATCCGGCAAAAGTACTACTTTTTTAAAAATTTGGAATTAAAATCAAGTTAAAAGAAATTGGAATTATAGAGCTGTAGTGTCAATTAAACGAACCTTTCCTGCGTGCACTGCAATAAAAGCACGATAATTTTTATTGGATGAAACAGTTGAAGCAGGTATTAGCGTTTCCTCGTCTGCAATTACAAAATATTCCAATTCAAAAAGAGGGTTTTTATCAAATTGAGCAGCCACCCATGAATTTATTTTCTCTATAGATTCTTTGTTTATTAGTTGTTTTACTTCATGTAATATTTCATAGATGATCGCCCCTTCTTCCTTTTCTTTTTCCGATAGGAGCTGGTTCCTTGAGCTCATGGCTAGGCCGTTTTCTTCTCTGAAAATAGGACATCCTATCACAGATACAGGCAACTGGTTTTTCTGAACCATTTTTCTAATTATTTGAAGTTGCTGAAAGTCTTTCTCACCAAAATAAGCATTTGTTGGAGTTACAATTTCGAATAGTTTTTTTACAATAGTGCCTACTCCGTTAAAGTGTCCTTTTCTAAATTTTCCTTCCATTTGAATTTCCAACCCATCAAACTCAAAATGATTAGCACCCACAGTATCTGCATAAATTTCTTCAATAGACGGTATAAAAGCAATGTCACAAGAAACACCTTGCAACATAGATAAATCGCTTTCAAGAGTTCTAGGATAATTTTCTAAATCTTCCTTTTTGTCAAATTGAGTAGGGTTCACAAAAATACTTGCAACAGTAATCTGGTTGTTTTTAATAGATTCTTTGATTAAAGATAGGTGCCCATTGTGCAAAGCACCCATTGTTGGAACAAATCCTATTGTGAAGTTTTTAGAACTATACCTATTAAAATATGTCTTTAGCTCTGTCTTGGTTTTAAAAACCTTCATAATTTAATATCGTCTATGACCGCAAACTTAGCATTTTAACACGACTTTTGCATAAAAATTTGTACTTTTGCAAACTTATATAAAGGCTTAGATTCAATGAAAGATAAGAGAATATTATATGTTTCTTCAGAGGTTGTTCCTTATTTACCAGAAACAGAGATAGCATCTACTGCATTCAATGTGGCAAAGAAGGCTCATTCTAAAGGTGTACAGACAAGAATATTTATGCCTCGTTTTGGGGTTATTAACGAGAGAAGACATCAACTACACGAAGTAATTCGTTTGTCAGGAATGAATTTAATAATTAATGACATGGACATGCCTTTAATTATCAAAGTAGCTTCTATTCCAAAAGAAAGAATGCAAGTTTATTTTATTGATAACGATGAATACTTTAAAAGAAAAGCTATTTTTTCAGATGAAGATGATCAATTATTTTCAGACAATGACGAAAGAGCAATTTTCTTTGCTAAAGGAGTTGTTGAGACTGTAAAAAAATTAAACTGGGCTCCAGATATTATTCATGTTCACGGATGGATGGCATCATTATTGCCATTGTATATTAAAGAATATTATAGTGAAGAGCCGTTGTTTTCAGAAAGTAAAATAGTAACGTCTGTGTATGATAAAGATTTTGAGGGATCGTTAAATACTGACCTTGCTGAAAAAATTAAATTTGATAAAATTTCAGATGAAAAAATTAACATTTTAAAAGAACCAAACTATACTAATATTATAAATAGCGCAGTATCAAATTCTGATGCAATAGTTAAAGGAAGCAAACAAATTCCTGAGGAGATTGATGAGGAAATCACAAAAAATGATATACCTGCCTTATCATTTCAAGAAGAAGATTCGTTTGAATCTTACTTAAATTTTTACGAAGAACTTATTTCAGAAGAGTAAACTTAGGTTGGTTATGTTAAGAAAATATATGAAAGCAACAGTATCCGTTGCAATGACAGTGTTTCTTTTAGTGTCAATTGTATCGTGTGAAGAAGATTTCACGGATATAGGAACGTCTATTGTTAACAATGGAGAGTTTTCTACCAATGACACGGTTTTTGAAATAGAAGTTACTGGTAAAAACATCGAAAACGTTCAAGCAGATGGTTTTGAAATTGGAGGCGTTCTTGGGCAATACTTATTAGGTGTTTACAATAATAGTAACTACAAAAAAATAGAAGCATCTATTATTTCTCAACTTGCCATTCCCTTTGACCTAACAATAGTAGACAATGAGTATGGTTCAGACACTACAGTGGTTACTACCATAGATACTGTTTTATTAAGAATACCTTACAATGCTTCATTATTAGCTACCACAACAGTAAATTCTAATTATCAATTAGATTCAATTATTGGAAATCAATTGGTGCCGTTTACACTCAATGTTTTTAGATTAGAAACCTATTTAAGTAATTTAAATCCATCTTCACCTGCTTTGTTAAACGCCTACCCATCTGATCAAATTTATGATGTAGGGGCGCAAAAGTTAAATAGTGTTGAAGACATACAGTTTATGCCAAACAGCAGAGATACTGCTAACTTTATAACTAGAAAACTAAGTACAGGGGAAGTATATACCACAGACACCATTGCATTTCCTAATCTAACCCCTTCCATTAGCATTCCTCTTAAAGAAGATTTGATCCAAGAGTTACTTTTTGATCAATATGAAACTTCAAATTTTGCATCTCAAGACGCTTTTAATAATTATTTTAGAGGAATTAAAATACAAGCAGAAGGAGATGGTGGTTCGTTGATGTCTTTAAGTTTAAATAGCACAGGATTACAGCCGTCAATCGATATATATTATACGAATACCATTTTAACCGACGGTGGAACTGTGGTGTATGACACTATTAATAAAACAGATTCTTTTTTACTGTCAGGTATTAGAAATAGCCATTTAAAAACAACTCCAGGGCAATCTTCAGGACCAAATAATATAGCAATCCAAGGAACTGCTGGATCTATGGCTCAGTTAAAAATATTAGGTGATGACAATGATCTTAATGGCCTACCAGACCAGCTAGAGGATTTAAGAACAAAAAACTGGTTAGTTAATGATGCTCGTATCACTCTATACGTAGATAAAGATGTTGTTGAACCAGACACTACTGCAACTCCTTATCAGTTGTTTATTTATAAAGATGGTTTAACCAACTCTGGAGAAGAAAGACCCAGTCAAGTTTTAGACTATATTACAGAAGGAGTTAATGAAGTTGGAGGTTCTTTAGAGCTAGACAGTCAAAATAAACCTGATAGTTATACGTTTAATATAACTGATTATATATCAGAACTTCTTGAAGGTACCACCAATGATTTACCAAAGCTTGGTGTTCGGGTTATTAACCCAACAGACCTTCCAGTATCTGCCATAGATACTTTGGTAAGAGACCATAACTGGAACCCAAAAGCAATTATGTTGCTGAACCATAATACTCAAGACGCTACTAGAAAAGCTAAATTAACGATAGCATACACTATCAAAACAGATGAAAACTAACATACTCCCTAAACTAAATCATTTATGTGTGGAATAACAGGATACATAGGCAACAAACAAGCATACCCTATTATTATTAATGGGTTAAAAAGGCTAGAATACAGAGGCTACGATAGTGCTGGAATTATGATTTATGATGGTGTTGATGTAAACCTTTCTAAAACTAAAGGGAAAGTTTCATCTTTAGAAGAAATAACTGAAAACAATCCAACAAGAAAAAAGGGAACTATTGGTATAGGTCATACAAGATGGGCTACTCACGGAGTCCCAAACGATGTAAATTCTCATCCTCACACTTCACAGTCTGGAAATTTAGTAATTGTTCATAATGGAATCATTGAAAATTATGATACCCTAAGAAAAGAGCTCTCTTTAAGAGGCTACTCTTTTCAAAGCGATACTGATACTGAAGTTCTTGTGAATTTAATTGAAGAAGTTAAAAAGCAGGAAAAATGCAAGTTAGGAAAAGCGGTACAAATTGCTCTTACTCAAGTAACTGGAGCCTATGCAATTGCTGTTTTTGACAAAGAAAAACCCAACGAAATTATCATAGCAAGATTAGGAAGCCCTATAGCTATTGGTGTAGGCAAGAATAATGAAGAATTTTTTGTTGCTTCTGATGCCTCTCCTTTTATTGAGTTTACTAAAAATGTGATGTATTTAGAAGATGAAGAAATGGCCATTGTGAAGCTTGGAAGAGATATTCGAGTAAGAAAAATCATGGATGATTCATCTGTAGAGCCAACTATTCAAAAACTTAAATTAAGTTTAGATCAAATAGAAAAAGGAGGGTACGACCATTTCATGATCAAAGAGATTCATGAACAGCCAAAAGCAATTATAGATACCTACAGAGGAAGAATGCTGGCCAATCAAGGGATTATAAAAATGGCAGGGGTAGACAACAACCTTGAGAAATTTTTAAATGCAAAACGAATTATTATTGTGGCTTGTGGTACCTCTTGGCACGCAGGATTGGTAGGAGAGTATCTAATTGAAGAAATGGCGAGAGTACCAGTAGAGGTAGAGTACGCTTCTGAGTTTAGATATAGAAATCCAATTATTACTCCTGATGATGTTGTGATCGCTATTTCTCAGTCGGGTGAAACAGCCGATACATTAGCAGCCATAAAATTAGCAAAGTCTAAAGGGGCGTTTGTTTTTGGAGTATGTAATGTAGTAGGGTCATCAATCGCTAGAGAGACACATGCTGGTGCCTATACTCACGCTGGACCAGAGATTGGTGTAGCTTCAACAAAAGCATTTACAACACAAATTACAGTATTGTCTTTAATAGCTTTAAAGCTTGCAAAGGAAAAAGGAACATTGTCAAAATCTGAATTTCACACCTATTTACAAAAGATGCAACTAATACCTGGGAAGGTTCAAAAATTGCTTGAAATAGACGACAAAGTCAAAGAAATAGCACGTATTTATAAAGATGCAAAAAACTGTTTATACCTTGGAAGAGGGTTCAACTTTCCAGTAGCCTTAGAAGGTGCCTTAAAATTAAAAGAGATTTCATATATCCACGCAGAGGGCTATCCTGCTGCTGAAATGAAGCATGGTCCAATTGCTTTGATAGACGAAGATATGCCTCTATTTGTAATTGCTACAAACAAAGGGCATTACGAAAAAGTAGTGAGTAATATCCAAGAAATAAAATCTAGAAGTGGTAAAATTATTGCTATTGTTACCGAAGGAGATGTTACGGTAAAAGAAATTGCAGATCATGTAATTGAAATACCGGAAACTGAGGAGGCACTTACACCTTTGTTAACAACCATCCCTTTTCAGCTACTGTCGTACCATATAGCAGTGATGTTAGATAAGAATGTAGATCAACCGAGAAACTTAGCCAAATCCGTTACAGTGGAGTAGATTTGTGTGTTGAACATCCTTACCCCATTAAATGGATTGTAAGGTTCTCAATATCAATAACTACCACTCATCTTTGGAGTTCAAATTACTCCGAATATCAACAGTATTTATACAATCGTATTTGTGGGTATAAAGAAGATATCCTTACCCCTATTGGTTACCGAAAGATATCTCAAATCTTCAATGAGAAGGGATTAAGAACTAATCGGAATTCGGTATTCACCAACTCCATTGTTCATTCCATTTACAAAAAGGGAAAGATTAGAGAAGAGAGAGTTAATAGAGAAGATATCGTTGAGGTTTCCCAACCGATTATTGAGGAACTGAGATAATTAAATCAATTGAGAGGATAAATGTGTAATGTTGACAGAAAATTCAGATCTTTTTCTTATTTTGTAGTATAAACAAACAAATTGATATGAGTATTATTTACCAAACCATTAAAGACATTCAAAAAGATTTCACATCATCTGATAACTACTTAAACCAAAGTTAAGTAGTTGAGTTAGTAAATCAATCTAGAGGTCTTTTTGGAAAAAAAACTATTTGGAATAATCCAAACCAAAAAGATGAGAAAAAAAGGATTTCATCAAATTGTTTATTTGGTTTTAAAAGTGGAATAATTATTACACCAAGTGGTATATATATACTAACAGAGTGGTCATCAAATCAAATATTAAGTTTATACCGTTTCCCTTTTAACTTTAAATTTATAGTTCACCCCAGAAGTTTGGTTAATGTTCCTGAATACAAATGGTTAGATTTAACTATGTTAAAAGTTGTTGATGATTGGGATTGTCCAATCGGATGGATTAAAGGGGTTTCCGAAGAACCTCCGAAAATTGTAGTTAAAGGTTTGAAACTCTTTTGGAGTTGGACAAATAAAGGTGTGTTATATTCGAATATAAGAATTGACAATGACGAAGAAAGATTCTTTCATACACTTCAATCAACACTTAAAGAAATATCAGACGATAAAGAAAACCTAAGGGTTAAAACACTAAAAAAATCACAAACCAATGTTTTAAGTGAACTTGATAAAGATGGTAATGGTGAAGTGGATGTAATAGAAGGTAATGACTTTAACTTATTACTTAAGAAACATCAAAAGAGTATAGTTGAAGTAGATAGAACTTACGTTCAACAATTCGTAAAGATTTCAGGTTATCTAAAAACAAAAAAAGGAAACATTCAATCCATATTTAATTCCATAAAAGATACACCCAATCAAGAGGTATTAAATGAATATGTTGAGATATTAAAGGGTGAAATACATACATACAACCTTATATTATTTAATTCTCTTAACATGATTGTATCATTGGTAGAAGATGATATGATTACATTTTATGAAATCCATGAAATGTTTGACACTCTTAACATGTTTGATTCAAAACATGAAAAGGATGTATCACAAAAACTTACAAATATCGGAGATGGGTTAGAAAGTTTAATGTATGAAATTAGAGATATGGGAAATAAAATATCTAACTCGATTGAACAACTTAGTTATGTTACTGAAGAATCAACAAGGATGTTAAATAATAGTTTAGGAGAAATAAATTCATCATTAGACACAAATAATTTACTAACTATGATTCAAACTTATCAGACATATAAAATAAATAAGAATACAAAATCTTTGAGAGGGTAGTTTCTATAGGGTAAAAAATTGAGTTCGAATCGAAAATCGAATAGATAGAGTTTTCTGAAAAAAGTTTGGTTGGGTTTCCATTAAAATACCCCACCCCTCCTATATTTAAAAGATATTCTTCCATTCAAACTCGGAATTCTTTTCAGAGTTCTGAGGTATATTCCTTTGGTGTTTCTTTTCCCATTCTTTATATTCTGAAAATGGTATAAATGTTTTGTAACCTATTCTAATGATAGGGAGATTTCTATTATCAACCCAATCTCTAAAGGTGTATCTACTGATTCCCATTGTTTGTAGGAATTGTTTTTTCGGTATGTAATTAAGTGTATCGTTCATATTAATAAGTAAGGATTAAATCATCATTTCGAAAAGTTTTTTTTTATATCTATGGTGTTTTCTTAGTACTTAGTGGAATTCTACAGTGTATAGAGAAAAATGAGATTCGTGTTGTTTTTTTAATACAGTCTATAGGTGCCTTGGTATTCGTAGTTTTAAATTTTACAGGAAAGTTGGAGCAAAAAACCAGCTAAATCTTATCATGAACCTGGCTATGTTCTCCGTTGTTCCATAAGGTTAAGATATCAGTAGCTACATTGGCTCCACTACCTGCTGCTATGGCAAATTGGCTTCTGCATCCAGATAAGGTTCCGCAAACATAGACACCCTCAGTAACCAAATAATTTTCATTACTTAATTGAATTCTATTTTTGGATGCTTTTGCTCTTTGATGAGTTTCTAGATACGCTTCTAAACCTTTAATTAGAAATGGCTTTGCATAATTTAAGGCTAAAACAATGACTTGAGTCTTGTACTCTTTTTTATTGGTTTTTACGATATGAAAATCGTCTTGAATAGCAATAGAAATTACTTTTTCACCCTCAATTTGAGTAATATTTGGGTAATTTCTAGTCAATTGTTTTTTCCCCGCTGTCAATACATCAGTGCCAAGAGTTCCTGAAGGTAAACCAAGCACATTGTTAAAAAGAGCATTCTGAAGGTGGGAACTTCTTTGATGTATAATTACTCCTACTTTTTTATTAGCAGCATAGGGTTTTTTAAGTCCTGATCCAAGAACTAAAGCACATTGCATACCCGCAACACCACCTCCTATAATTAAAGCGTCAAACATCGTTAAAAGAGGGCTTGAATATTAGCAGCAAATAATTTTACAGCAATGGCTAATAAAATAACTCCAAATATTTTTCGAATAATTTTAATCCCGTTAGCCCCAATGATACGCTCAATTTTTGGGGAGGTTTTTAAGACCACATAAATGACCACAACATTACATAGAACAGCAATAATAATATTTTCAATGAAGAATTCTGCCCGTAAAGATAAGAGCGTAGTAAGGCTTCCGGGTCCAGCAATTAAAGGGAATGCAAGAGGAAATACGGTAGCAGTTATGCTTTCCGAGTCTTCATCATCTTTATAAAGCGTAATTCCTAGAATCATTTCTAAGGCGATAAAAAAGAGAATAAATGATCCTGCTACGGCAAATGAATACACATCAATTCCTATCAATTCAAGTAAACTTTGTCCTAAAAAAAGAAATACCACCATAATAACACCAGCAATTAGTGATGCTTTTTCTGACTGAATATGGCCCACTTTTTTTCTTAAATCTATGATGATTGGAATATTCCCAACAATATCTATGACCGCAAATAACACCATGAATGCGGTAAATATTTCCTTAAAATTAAAATTCATAAGTAGTTGTTTAAAGTTGCAAAAGTAGAAAACTAACCGAATCAAAATGTAAAAAACAGAAAATATTTTATGCTATTTTTGCCAAATGTTTCAATTAGGAAAAACCATAGTATCAGAAGACATTATAGAGAAAGATTTTGCATGTAATCTTTCTAAATGCAAAGGAGAGTGTTGTGTTTCTGGAGTAGCAGGAGCTCCATTAGAAAAGGATGAAACAGCCATTTTAAAAGAAATTTACCCAAAACTTAAACCCTTTTTAAGACCAGAAGGGATAGAAGCGATAGAGAAACAAGGAACGTCTACAGTAAGTGGTCTAGGAGAATTAGAAACACCATTGGTTAACAATTCTGAATGTGCGTATCTTATTTTTAACGAAAACAAAATAGCATTTTGCGGAATAGAGGAAGCATATAACAAGGGAGTAGTTAACTGGAAAAAACCAATTTCTTGTCATTTGTATCCGGTTAGAGTGAAAGAGTACAGTGAATTTTCTGCCGTAAATTATCATAAATGGGATATTTGTGATGATGCATGTTCATTGGGAAAAGAATTAAAAGTACCCGTATATAAGTT